>Ga0182008_10000680_pt1 | contig 24583 bp, 36 predicted proteins | sample Sormic07211129_1_FD_120482 | JGI IMG/M metagenome (GOLD analysis project Ga0182008, IMG submission 120482) | Rhizosphere microbial communities from Sorghum bicolor, Mead, Nebraska, USA - 072115-129_1 metaG | ecosystem: Host-associated > Plants > Roots > Rhizosphere | place: USA: Nebraska...
CCACTGGCAGCACGCCTTCGAGCTGCACGCCACCGGCACCGACCTGCCGCAGCAGGACGGTGTGATCAACCTCGTCGCGCGCGGCGCCGAGCTGCCCGGCGCCGCGCGGCTGCTGGTGTTCGACGACATCTCCGAGATCGTCTCGGCCCAGCGCGCGCAGGCCTGGGGCGAGGTGGCACGGCGCCTGGCGCACGAGATCAAGAATCCGCTCACGCCGATCCAGCTTTCCGCCGAGCGGCTCGAGATGAAGCTCTCGGGCAAGGTGGCGGCGCCCGAGCAGGCGATCCTGGTGAAGTCGGTGAAGACCATCGTCGACCAGGTCGATGCGATGAAGCGGCTGGTGAACGAATTCCGCGACTACGCGCGGCTGCCCGCGGCCGACCTGAAGCCGGTCGATCTCAATGCGCTGCTGGCCGACGTGCTGCAGCTCTATCACGCCGAGAACCTGCCGATCGCGCTGCGCTCCGAGCTCGACGTGCGCTGCCCGCCGATTCGCGGCGACGAGCAGCAGATCCGCCAGGTCATTCACAACCTGCTGCAGAACGCGCAAGACGCCGCCGAGGCCGCGGCCAGCAGCACGGGCAGGGCGGGCGAGGTCGTCATTCGCACACGGTTGGGCGATTCGGGCCAGCGCGTGCGCCTCACGGTGCAGGACAGCGGCCCGGGCTTTGCAGAAAATATTCTGAAGCGCGCCTTCGAACCCTACGTCACGACGAAAACAAAAGGTACCGGTTTGGGGCTCGCGGTGGTCAAGAAGATCGCGGATGAGCACGGCGCGCGCATCGAGCTTTCCAACCGCGTTGTCGACGGGGCTGTGGCAGGGGCGCAAGTCTCGCTATCATTCGCGCTGGCAGGCGAGCCGCGGGCAGCGGTCGCTCACACCGAAGACTCGAAGTCTTCCACCGCCTGAGCGCCAACGAAATCCAGCGCGAGGGCGCTGGACAGGCCAGCGGACAAACACATACCAGCGCACACAACAAGCAGCACTCATGGCAAACATTCTCGTGGTCGATGACGAGCTGGGCATCCGGGACCTGCTCTTCGAAATTCTCAATGACGAAGGCCACAACGTGGAACTCGCGGAGAACGCAGCCGAGGCGCGCGCCGCACGCCAACGCGCGCGGCCCGATCTCGTCCTGCTCGACATCTGGATGCCCGACACCGACGGCGTCACGCTGCTCAAGGAGTGGTCCACAGCCGGCCTCCTGAGCATGCCGGTCATCATGATGAGCGGCCACGCCACCATCGACACCGCGGTCGACGCAACGCGCATCGGCGCCTTCGCCTTTCTCGAAAAGCCGATCACGCTGCAGAAGCTGCTCAAGGCCGTGGAGCAGGGGCTCGCACGCGAGAGCGCACGGCGCGCCGCTGCAGGCGTGGTGCCCGCGCCGGTCGGCGGCCATCAGGCAGCAGCGATCACCACGACGGGCGACAGCATGCTGATGGCATCGCTGGCCTCGGTGCCGGTTCCGGATGCAGGTCCGCAATCGACCCAGAGCTTCGACCTTGATCGCCCGCTGCGCGATGCGCGCGACGGATTCGAGAAGGCGTACTTCGAATTTCACCTGGCGATGGAGAACGGCTCGATGACCCGCGTCGCCGAGAAAACCGGCCTGGAGCGCACCCATCTTTATCGCAAGCTCAAACAACTTGGTGTCGATCTTTCAAGAGGGCGCAGAAGCGCTGTATAATCTAGGGCTGCACACAAAGGCCCGGTAGCTCAGTTGGTAGAGCAGCGGATTGAAAATCCGCGTGTCGGTGGTTCGATTCCGCCCCAGGCCACCATATCCCGTAAGGCGCTACAGCTATCAAAGTTGTAGCGCCTTTCTCGTTTTATTCCCGTGGTGGGAACTCACGTTAGTTTCATGGCGCTTCGTCGGTGGTACTGAAGCGCAACCGATCTATCCGCTACTAGCAGTGTTTTTCGCGTCTGTGAAACTCCGGAGACCTTCGCTTTTGTTAGTAGTGCCAACATTCGGCAGTAGCCCGGTAGTACCGGGGGTTGTCTTTTATGGTAGTGACGAAGCCGTCAATTACTGTGAGAATCTTGTTGTAGAGGTTCGAATTCCGAATACTCTGGAGAAACAATGGAACTCGTAGATTTGAAATCCTCAAGGCGCAAGGCATTTGCGGCGGGGGTTTTGCGCGGCCTCGCGTCTCCGCTGATGGTCTATTCCAGTTTCAGTCTCCCGGCTTCCGCAGTCCCCGTGGTGCAACATGTGCCTAACCCAGCGAAGGGCACTGACGGATTGCGCGGCGACTGGCGACGCGTCGGCCAACATCTGAAAGACTCTTTCGAGGCCGAAGCTCGTAAGCATGGCTAAGCCGCCTTCGAGGCGCGCAGGTGCAGTTACGCCTCAACCGAGAGTGCTCACGCAGCGAACCGAAGTTCGCACGCATAGCGGCCCAATTCCAGCTCCCGAAGATCTAGCGCGCTACGATGAATTGCTGCCAGGAGCGGCTGAGCGGATTTTGGCTATGGCTGAAATGGAGCAGCGCCATCGCACCTCGATGGAGCAGGCTACCCTCATTTCCGATCAGCGGCACCGGAAAGACGTGCTTGATGCCCAGGGCGCCAACGCGCGCGGCATCTTTCGGAGTGATCTACTGGGGCAGACACTTGGAGGTGCGATTGCGCTCAGCTGCGTGGGAGGGGCTATCTACACCGCAGTCACAGGCTCGCCTTGGTACGTGGTGGCGATCTTCCTAGGTTTGCCGGTCGCTTCGATCATCAAAGCTGTGCGCTCGATCGACAAGGCGAAGTCAAAAAGCTAGCCTAGGCTCTTTCGCGTGGACACGCGAGAGCGGTCGTAGATTTTTGCCGTAGTCTTCGCATCAGCATGCAGTTCGGGCAGTCCACCGTACTGCGCCTTGTGCTGCGTTGTGTAGTAGGCCCGCAAATCATGGAAGGTGAAGCGGCGCGGGATGATCTTGTCCGCGACCGCCTTCGACATCGCACGTTGCCAAGTTGAAGCGAAGCCGTCGTCGGTGTATGGATTGCCGTCGCGCGTGGTGAAGACGTGCAAGCACTCCTCGGGCCGTGGCAGTGCGCGCAGTCGCCGAATCAGATCCTCCATGCCTGCCGTGATCGACACGCTCTCAACGCGCGTTGCCCCGCCGTGTTGCTTCGCGCGCATCAATCGAATCGTGTTCGCCTCGCTGTCGATCTGAGGCAGCGTGAGGTGCAGGAACTCGATGCGACGTGAGCCGACCATCGCGGCAAACTCGGCCATCAAGCCGATGACCTGGCGCTGCGGGCCCTGTGTGTTCAGCCATGCCAGGAACGCCGCGAACGTCTCGGGCTCGGGCGCTTCTGTACGTGGCCGTTCGAGGTTGCGCTTCACTTGCTTGCACGGGTTCACGTCGATGTCTCCGCGCTCGACGGCAACCGTCATCAGGTTGGCCAGCAGCGCGACCTCGCGGTTTGCGCGCACCGGTGCCTCGGCCCGCTCGACACGTAGGTACCGCGCGATGTCCGCAGGTCGGATCAGCCGCGCCGAAACCTTGCCCATCACCTCGAGCAGCTTCACGCTGTACTCGGTGTAATCGCTCTTCGTGCGCTCGCCTAGCCTCTTCCATTGCGGCATCGTCTGATAGGTGCGCCAGAGCTCTTCGATCGTGCCGGCGTCGCCGCTCGTGCCGTTCAGGTCGAGCACCTTTTGAATTGCTGCGCGCTTGTCCTGGCCGAGACTGATCGGCTTCCCTCCGACCGGGTGATACCGGTACGTCACCTTGTCGCTGCTGGCGTGTGGACGCGCCTCCATCCGGGGCAGCAGGCCGAAGCCTGATGCCCTCTCTCTTTTTCTTCCCATCACTTGCTCCAGTTGAATCCAGCGGGCGACGTGTAGCTGCCTGTGGCATTGAGCCGCTCTTCAACCAGGCGGCGGCCGACCAGCGGAAGGCCGTCAGGGCGCCGTGGCAGTTCCTTCACGCCGAGAAACGCGCACAGGTGTCGTGCCTGCGCGTGGCGCTGCGTGAGCGGGAAACACATCTCGTCGACCTCTTCAGCAGAGAGGAATGGCGTGGTGAGTAGGGCTTCGATCAAAGTTCCCCCTTCTGCGAAAGCGCGTGCGCCAGGTGCCGCGCGTAGGTGCTGACGGCTCGCCAGTAAGCCGCCATCGGGCCCTTCCGTTTGAGCCACGATTTCTCGGCCTCGGTGTTGGCCTGGTCGCGCAATTCGCGCATGACGGCCTCGATGCGTCGGCGATCCTCGACCGGTAGGGCGAGTAGCGCCTTCCCCGCGGGCAACTTCAGCAGCGGGTTCTCGTAGCCCATCACGCTTCCTCCTTGCTCGAAATCCCCCCAGAGCCAGCAATGGGCTGGGGCATCACCACGTAGTCGAAGCCGTCTTCATCCTGCGGGTCTGGAATGAGTTCTACCTTGATGTTCGACAGACGCACCGCGCGCTGAATTTCGAGGACATCGCCGATCTGCAGCATCCCGTCGGACCACTCGCGTTCGATGACCTCGTGGATGCTGTCGGCCGAGCGCTCGGGATCGGCGTCGTTCCAGAACATGTTTGCCTGCTCTGGGCCCTCTGCACTGGGGGCGGCTGGTGCTCCGTTATGCGATGCGAGGTCGTCTATCGGCACAAGACGGCATGCCACGACGCGAGGTGTTGGTTCAAGGATCGACTGCTTCGCGGCGTACTCCGCGTTCTCGCGCAGCGATGCGATGGCCGTGCGCCTGCGCCCTTGCATCACGATGTAGATCGGTCCGCCGAGCGTGTCCGGCGCCTCCTGCTCGCGCGCAGCGGTGGCAGTACTGGGTGCGGCGAGGTGGGCGCGATAGAACGCCACCGCCTTCACGATCAATTCACAGTCGGCCAGCTTGCGTCGGATGCTGAAGTGGCCTTCTGGCGTGGTTTCGCGATACTCATCGTCTCCCAGAATCTCGGCGTCGTATGGCAGCCCCTGGCAGTCGGGCGCGGCAACGAAGCAATCCAATATTTCGCCGTCACGTTCGCGTTTGCGCACGAACCACAGGCCCGGCGTGCTGTCATCTGGCGTTGCCCCTTGCCCGTCTCCGGGTGCTGCATTGGGCTGCGTGGCTGCGAGGGCGGCACCAGCGCGCAGCGCTACGACCTCGGCCTGCATTGCTCGTAGCGCCGCCTTGTCGTCTTCGTTCAGGGGCTCGTGGTGCCCGAGTATTTCGTCCAAGTGCGCCGGGGTCGGTGCGTCGGCTTGCCGCCTGTGCGTGTCGTACCAGACCGAGGGGCCGATTTCCTTGTTCATGTTCAGTCCGTCCATTTGATGCAGCCCGCGCTCGAGCAGCGACCGGTCATGCGGCCGTCGATCGCGCTGGCTGTGTAGTTGAAGAGGCCACCGCAACGGATGCATTCCATGGAGGCCTTCACGGTCTCGGCGGGGCGCAGCGTTGCGGGGTTGAAGTGGCGACGGAAGATTTCCGTCTTGGCGCGCGCTACCGCGCAGGAGAAGGCGCCGAAGCCGGGCGTGGTCATGGCGTGACGTCGATCTCGAACACTTCGACCGGCTCGGGCCCCGAAGTGCTCGTGGGTGATGGTGGAGAGCCGGTAGCCCTTGAAGGGACGCTCGATGCGGCGTGAGGTGTCCGCCGCGGGCGGGTAGCCCATGGTGAGCACCACACTGTCGTAGTGCCTGCCCACCAAGCGCTTTGCCCAGTACGGCGTGCACAGCCGGTATTCGGCGAGCTTCTTGCCGTCGCGGATCTGCTCGAAGTACTCGCGCTTCAGCGAGAGGTGCAGCGTGCGAACCGTACCGCCTTGAGCCGATTTCTGCACATCATCGGCCACGGGCGACACCTCGTGCACGCGGAGCGGCGTGGTGCTGACCACTTCAGGCGGCGCCATAGGGCACCTCGCGCATACTTTGATTCCACGCTTGGAAGGAGCAGTGATGAAAAAAGAGTTTGGGATATCGATCGAAAGGGACTTCAAGCCCTTTCCCGTTCTTTGGCATGCATCCGCCTGCCTGCGCGACATTCGGGAAGAGGGCGGGACAGGTAGTTACTGGGCAGGGTTGGGCGCGCTCGTCACTTTGGCATTTGCGATTGAGGGCTTTTGCCAAACAGAAGGTCCACAGGTGTTCGGGAGTGACTGGCTGAGTGGAAAAAAAATTGAGCGAGAACCTGTTTATGAAAAGTTCAAGCTGATCGGAAAGGCAGTGGGGGCGAACGTGAACTACGGAGCCTTGCCATGGAGTGACGTTCGACGAGTTCTCAGGGCCCGCGATTCGCTGGCGCATCCACGACCGGCGAAAAGACAGGGGGCGGCCAGGTTGGTCATCGCTCCAGATGAACATCCAATCGATGCGGCAGCCCACCTCGTTATGGAACCTTGGGAGCATCTCCTTGAGCTCAAGGCGGCGGAGAAAATCGCCAGCAGCGTTGACAGCGCGATCAAGCAGATTTGGTCCAGGATGGGGCGCAAGCCTTGGGACCTTCACATGCATGGAACCACGAGCTACGTCATGTCCACTGTGAGGAGCGAATAGAGGCGGCCTGCGCACGGCGCGCACGTGCTCGGAGGAGGTGTCGAGGAGGTTCAAAATACCTTCCTTTGAATCGTGAAGTGGGAAGCCGTGACGCAAGAAGAATTCGAGTACCGCGGCAGGCGTGTCTCAGTCGAGGTCGTCCTAGCGGATGGAAAGTACGGCTGGGTATTTCGGATTGCCGACGAGAAGCCTGTGAGACTCAGCCGGTCGCCGGCCAGTACTACTGGACAAGCCTTCGAGGAAGCAATCTCCGCCGCGAAAAGCGTGCTCGACTTGCGCGAGGCAGTGGCCTGACGATGCCGACTAAACCCACACGCACAGCCACGCAGTTGCGGCAGATGCTGATACAGCGCATCGAAGCCTTGCCCGGCCTTCGAGGGCAGCAGACGGATGTGCATCGCGGAGGCGTGATCGGCATGCCGGCCGAGGAGGGCGGCCCGAACTGGACGGTGCGAGTGGTTTCCGACCGCGGCACGCACCGGTCCGACATCGCCCAGATCATTCGGACGCTGCAGATGCAGTTCGACTTGGAGGATTGAGGGCGGTGATACTCCAGCCATCAAATGATGGAGGTGGCGATGAAGAGAGACGACATGTTCGATGGGGCGAGTGCGGTCGGCGCGCTCGCATTGGTGGTCTTGCTCGCATCGCTTGCTTTGATCGCGGCTGGGGGTTGGACCTGGTTCGCCAGATTCTTGGAATCGGCTGCTCCGGCTTGGGTGCAGGCTGTCGGGTCCGTGGTTGCAATCCTTGCCGCCGTCTGGATTGGTAAGCGGCAAGCCGAAACGGCGATTCAGCTTCAGCGCGACTTGTCGGTGTCGGAAGCCAGAAGAAAGCTTGAGGTGCTCGCAGGACTTGTGGATGCCGCTGCGCCGGCCATAAAGGAGGAGCGTGACGATGCGAGCCGGAACACAAATGCATGGGCGAAACTGTTTGATGACGCCGAATACAAGGAGTATGTCGACGCGGCTGCAGCCCTTTCGATCAACGATCTGCCCAGCTACGCGCTCGTCAAGACCTTGAAAGAGATTCGGTATCGACTCTTTTGTTGCTGGGACAACCTGAGGGACATATCTAGTAGTCCGGCCAACAAGGCTCACGTTGATGAGATGGTCGGATTTCTGGACTTCAACCTTGAGGCATTGCGCGAAGCCCGCAAGACAATCGCTTACGAAGCTAAGTCGCTCGGGATCGAGCTTCCGCATGAGCCTTTGGAGTTCGGTGCTCACGCGGCGGCCCTCCCGTAGATCTGCGACTCGTGCGCAAAGTTGGCCCGCACGAGCGCCTCGGCCTGCGCCGGCGCCACGCTGTTGCCGCACATTCGCACCTGAGCCGTCGCGCTGAGCTTGATGCGCGGCACCGCCAGCGGGTCAGCAGCCTGCACGCCGCCGGCGAAGAGCAGCGCCGGATCCGGAATCTCGTGGATCACGTAGTCGGCCGGGAAGCTCTGCGCGAGGAACAGCTCGGGGGCCTTCAGCATCCGCAGCGTGATATCGACCAGCACCCACCATTGCCCCTCGTGGAGCATCAGCACCAGGTCGGCCGGCTCCGGGAATTGCTCGGGTAGGTGCTCGTGCAGCAGGGCGGCGCAGCGCCGCGCCCGTTCGCGCAGCTCAGGCGCCAGGCAGTTGGCCGGCACTTGCTCGATCTCCACGAGTCCGATGCGGTCCTTGGTCGGCAGCGTATGCATGGGCTCGCGGAGCGAGACGCCATCGCGCTCGTTGCCGTAGTACTTCACGCAGTAGGCGGTGATCAGGCGCTGATTCGCGCCCTTCGACGTGATGGTCGAGAGCGGGTCATCGGCCGGGCGGCCGGTGTTGTCCTCGTTGAATCCGCCGTAGGCCTGCTCGATGCACGCCGACACCAGAGCCTGCTCGCCGCGATGCGCGCCGGTGACTGTGCGAAGCGGCTCGGCAACGTCATTGCCGGCGCGCTCGCCGTGGTGCGTCAGGTGCGTGAGGTGGACGGCAGCGACCGCGCTGGTGGCACCGCTGGCCGTCACCGTGTTGAGCGGTTGCTCGACGCTGCGCACGCCGTGGCTGAAGCGCTTGCTGCCATCCTTGCCTTCGCCGTGGCCCGCATCGACCAGGTGCGCGGCCACGATGCCCAGCGGGACGCTGCCGCCCGGGCGCTTGATGAAACTGTTCGCCGTGACGGTATGGAGCGGCTCCTGGATGTCGTGTCCCACGCTGTTGGAGCGAAACTTCGTGATGAACGCGCCTTCGACCACCGCATGCTTCACGCCGCCGGCCACGACCGTGCCGAGCGGGCGCGTGATGTCGAGCGCGCGTGGCTCCTGCCCGGCGCGCTCGCCGTAGCCGATGGTCACCAGGTTGGCGCTGGCCAGCGCGTGGTGCGTGCCGCCCGCAGAGATGGTCGACAGCGGCTGCTCGATGTCGTCGCCCTGCAGGTGGCTTTCTTCGGTGCCGCGCAACGGCGCGAGCGTAGGCGCCACTACCGAGAAGTGCCCGCCCTTGACCTGCGCGCAGATGGTGCGCAGCGGCTCGTCGGCTGCCATCGTGCGTTGGTTGCTGGCGTTCGCGTGCTCGTTGACGAATGGAGCCAGCACCGGCCCGACCGCGGCGAACCCGTTCGACGACGTGACGGTGCGCAGCGGTTGATCGGCGCCCCATGCGTTCGGGCCGCGCCCGGTGGTCTGTCCGTTCGCCGTGTTGGCGACGAATGGGGCCACAACCGGCTGCGCGAGTGCACGGTGGTTTTCCGTCGTCAGCGTGCCCAGCGGCTGGTCGACCGCGGTGGGTTTGCCTGAATACGTTGGGCCGCCCGCGCCCACGATGAAGGGCTTCGGGCTGGCCAGGACGTGGCGCCACAGGCCCTTCGCCACGCGGCGCATGGTGTTGGCCGCCAACGGGCGTTCCCTGCCGAACACGCTGCGCGCGGGCAGGTTGAAGTCGATGCACTCGGCAGCTGAGCGCCAAGGCAGCAGCTTGCCGGCCAGCACCTCGCGGCTCGTTGGATCGCCGTGCGTAGCCTCGGGCCAGACGATTGGCAGTCCGTCGCGGCGGGCAACGAGGAACAGGCGCTTGCGGATGGTCGGTGCGCCTTGGTCGCAAGCGCGCAGCTCGCGCCACTCGACTTTGTAGCCGTGGCCGCGCAACTGGCGCACGAAGCTCTCGAAGGTCTTGCCCTTCTTGGCTGGATCGGGAATCCACGACACCTTCTCCACGCGCTCGCCGAAGTCGTTGATGTACGACGCATCGACTGCCTTCAACGGGCCCCATGTCTGGAATTCTTCGACGTTCTCCAACATCAGCACGCGCGGCTTGGTCAGCGCCACCCAGCGCATGCCCACCCATGCCAGGCCGCGGATGTGCTTCGCCACGGGCGTACCGCCCTTGGCCTTGGAAAAGTGCTTGCAGTCGGGCGAGAGCCAGACCAGCGCTACCGGCTGGTTGTGGGTGACCTTGATGGGGTCCACTTCCCACACGCTCTCGAGCAGATGTCGCGTGAGCGGGTGGTTGATCGCGTGCATCGCCAGTGCCTCGGGATCGTGGTTGATGGCAATGTCCACCGGGCGACCGAAGGCAGCTTCGAGGCCGGTGGACGTGCCACCGCCGCCAGCGAAGTTGTCGATGATGAGCTCGTGCGGGAAGAGCTCCATGGTGAAGTCGTCGCGCTTCATGCGGCGGTTTCCTCGCGCGAAGCGCTTTCGACATGGGCGACAACGCCAGAGCGGTAGTGCAGGCGGCTACCCATGCGGCTCGGCAGGGAAAACGCATCCATCGCGCCAGGGCGGCCGTCGTAGGGGCGCAACTCGGCACCGGTGTAGTAGCCGGTCGTGGTCAGGTGCGCGGTGCGCGGCGAAGCGACAGCTGCTGCGCCATTGCCAACGGCCATGCGCACCCGAAAGCTCGCGTCGAAGGCGTTGAGCTGCTCACGGCCGGTCGTGCTGATGGTGTACAGCGTGGTCCGCGTGCGATCGTGGCGGCGGGCGGCCTGACGCATTACCAGGCCGGCGGCGTGCAGTTCGTTGAGTTGGTCCGGCACCGCGCGGCCGCAGGCCTTCGCAATGGTCGAGCGTTCGCAGAGATCGGCCTGGGCGACTGTGCGCAGCACGGATGCCAGTTCATCGGTGAGGACGGGCGGCATCATGGTCAGGCGCCTACGGTCAGATTGACGCGAGACCGGTCGAGGTCAAGATCGCGCGCCACGAACTCGGCCAGCACGAGCCCTTGCAGATGGCGCACGTCGTGGATGTTCGCGATGACCGCGTCAGGCTTGAAGCGAGCGCCATCGGTCGCGCTGACGTGCGCACCCTCGGCCTGTCCTTCGCAGCCGGGGCGAGTGACTTGCCACAGCACACCCCCCGCCGCACGCACCATGTCGGCTTCGTTGTCGAAGCGCACATCGGTGATGGCGAAACGCGTCTCGCCGGCGCGCTGGTGCGACACCATGCGCGAGAGCATCGCGCGGGTCCAGTAGCGGTCGTGTTGCGCGCGGCGGTACTCAGTGCCCCACCATTGCAAGATCTGCCGCGGAGTGCGCGGCGCATCCAGCCATTCGTCGCTGAGCGGCGCGCGGTGGTCCGGCGCTGCCGCGCTGAGAGAAAACACCACGGACGCCAGGAACGGCTGTGGCGCGAGGCGCATGCGCAGCGCGACGTTCGGTCGGCTCTTGGCGCCCGGGTCAGCCAGGTCGCACACCGGCACGCCGAAGCCCTCGGAGACTTCCGCGCGCAGCGCGTCGGCGAATGCCATTTTCCGGAAGCGCGCATGCGCTACGAGCAGGTCGGCCACGGTGTCTTTGCCTGCGCCGGCCCAGCCGGAGAGTCCAACGATATGGACCTTCATGCCGGCACCTTCGATGCGCGCAGTACTTCGGCGCAGCGCTTGTAGCCGCGGGCTTCGCAGAAGGCCAGCACCGTGCGGGACATGGTCATCGGCGTGTCAGCGTCGATCCAGCCGTTCGCGATGCACTCACGCAGCATGTCGGGGTCGTCCTGGCGGATGGCCATGTCGCACATCGCGCCGGAGTAGCCGAACATGCCGTAATTCGTCTTCGGGTTCTGGGTGGGTAGAAAGCTCATGGCTGTCCAGTCGGTTTAGTGAAGGTGGCCCGCGGTGCGCGAGGAATTGGCGCGCGCGGGGGAGGCGCTGGCGGCGCCGTCGGCGCGCTCGGCGTGGGGTGGCTCGGGCCAGCGGGGCGGCGCGAGTTCGCAGCGCGTGACGTAGCCGCGCAGCTCGTTGTTGGCGGCGTGCAGGCGGTCCAGCTCCAGGCGCAGGCAGTCGCCGGCGCGCAGGTTCGGGTTCGCTGCCATGAAGCGCTCGGCCTCGGGCCCGCGCCAGATCGCGCAGAACAGGCTCACGCCGCGCGCGCTGGTGCGCTCGCCGAGCGAGAGAATCCAAGACGGCGCGGCGTCAGCCGAGGGCGACTGGCGCGCGGTGGTGGGCCGCCCGCGCAGGAAGAACACGCCGTTGGACCTCACAGCCGTGCTCCTGCCTTCAGTTCGCGGCGCACGCGGCGGAAGGTCTTGCGAATGTCGGTGGCAACGCTCTCGGAGTACTTGAAGCGCGGGTCGTCGAGGCCGCCGACCGGGCCACTGGGCACGACAGTGCGCGGGCGCCGTGGGCGCGTGGGTTGCACGATGACGATCATGGTGTGCACCATCCGTAGATGAGCATGGCCGCGCCGATGGCGGCCATGATTGCGGGCGTCGCGAGCATCGCGGCGGTCTTGATCGGGCCCGGGGCGGGCTGCACGGGTGACGTCCTCATGACGGTGTGCTCCCGGCGGCCTTGGCGGCCTTCCAGAATTCGGCGAGCGCGTCGAGGCTGATGCGCGCGCAGAAATCGTCGCCTTCGCGCCAGATGCCGACGGCACCGCCGTCGTCGCCGAAGTCGAAGGCCAGCACGTGAAAAATGTCGGGCCCGAAGTCGAAGCCGAGCAGCCGAATTGCACTGTCCAGCGTGCTCTGCGGCAGCTTCACCGGCCGCATTGGAATGTTGAGCGGCACCAGCGCAGTCGGGACGCGTGGCGCGCTCACGATGCTTGCTCCAGCACGAGTTCGTCGCCGGCGAGAAACTCGGCAAGGGCCTGCTGCGCCTGTTCTTCGTCGTCGAATAACTTCACCTCGCACGCTTCGAGGAACAGGTCGGTGTCGAGCACCAGCAGCTGCGCATTCATGCGGCACCTCGGTCGTGCTCGAGTTGCCAGTCGCCGCGCGGGCCCTCGCCGCGCACGATGCCCGTGCGGCGGCTGTAGACCACGCTGTAGCCGATGCGGCGCTCTTGCAGCGTGCGCGTGGCGCGCAGCATGCCGGCGGCGGCGCGGCGCGTGATGTCGCGCGTGCCGCTGGGCGTGCTGAGGCGGAGCGCGGGCTTCACAGACCCACCTCCACCAGCGTGCCGAAGTCGTCGACGATGCCCCACATCGTGCGCACCCAGCGCCGCCCCTCGGCATCGCGCCGGCCTTCGGTGCCGTACCACTGCGGCATGCTGGTGTTGGGATGCTTGGTCCAGGCGACGCTCGTGCTGGCGTCGGCGGAATACGCAACGAAACGGTGGTCTCTGCTGAACCGCGAATCGTGTTCCAGCTTGGCCTGCGGCAGCAGGACGATAGAGCCGGGCGTAGGCGCCGCGGCATCAGCCGCGTCCTGCACGAGCTGGTGCAGCAGCTGCGCTGCCGTTTCCGACATGGGCGCCAGCACCACGCTGCGCGCCTTCTTGCTCGGGGCCTTCATGGCTCGGCCTCAGGCGGCGTGTTCGATGCGCTCGACGTCGGAGACCGGGCAGCCGGTGACGTGGTGCGCGCTGACGAAGGCGGCCTCGGCGTTCTCGGCTTTCAGCTGCACGAAGGGCTGGGCACCGGTATCCGAGGGAGCCAAGTGGCCGAGGCCGTCCTTGGGGGTGAAGAAGCAGCGGTAGCTGCGATTGCTCTGCGGCTTTGTAGCCACACTTTTCGACGCATTGGTGCGCATTGCTCACTCCATAAAAGCACCACGGGGCGCGGCGCTTGGAGTTATTGAACCACGGTTCAATAGGTAATGCAACTACAGTTCAATATAGCAAAGCGAAAAAATGATCTGTAGTTCAGAGGGGCGAAAAAAAACCGCCCTCGTTGGGGCGGCTCTTTTGTCGTCCGGCGCCTGGCCGAATGCGATCAGACTGAGTCTTCGCGTGCCGGGCTGTTACTGCGTCGTTGCGCCTCGATGAGCCGCTCGACCGTCCGCTCGAGCGACTGCAATTGCTCTATGACGCGGTCGTTTTCCTTCTTTCGCTTCGCTTCGCTCGCCACGATCTGAACGCAGCGGCTGAAGACGTAGGGAAGGACCGCCCAACCCAGTGCCATGCCTGCAATCGCTGCCTGCTGCGGTGCCGAGACCGTGGGGCCATATCCAGAGCCCAGCATGAACATACCCGCCACTGTGGCGAGAAGCGTAACGCAGTAAAGCAGTTGACTCATTCAAGGGCTCCTGAGGCTACCAATGGTTCTTTATTTTCCGCCTGGGGACGGGGTGCGCGACATAGTAGACCCACGCCACTTCGTCGAAGTGGAAGTGCAGCACGGCGGTGCTGTTGTAGCTGCCAAACCGGTAGGCGCCGCGCGTGGAAAGCAAGCGCTTGATCATCGTCTGTCCACCCACAAGCCTCACGAGGACGTCGTCCTCCAATTCCGGCTCCGTCCCGGGCTCCACCAATGCAAAGTTGCCCGGCGTGTACACGGGAATCATGCTTTCTTCCGAGATCTCGACGAGAAACGCGTGCGGGTCCGTACTCGCGACCAAGCCATATTGATCGGTGACTCCTACGGGGTAATCTCCATCAGTCCAAACACGTTCGGGTAGACCGCCGGCGCCTTTTCCGACAACCCAGATGCGCTTCGTGCGAGTCGGGTCGACTTCGATGGAGCCTTCAGGCATAGGTGGCACGTCGCCGTCGTCCCCACTGAGCATTTCGCCCTTGCCTGTGGCGAGCCAGCTGCTGTTTATCCGCAGATACGCCGCGATCTTGTCGCAGTTCGTCGCCTCCATCTCCTTCGTCTCGCCACGCACGATCTTGCGGATGCCCTGATACGACATCCCGACTGCGGCAGCAAGTTGGGAAATGGTGATGGCGCGCTTCTTCATTGCGCTGTCTAAGCGCTCGCCCAGTTCAACCATGGTTGCATGGTCGCAGATCGGAAGTGAACTGCGGTTGTAAACTGACTTGAACTGTGGTTCAATTCCCTGCATGCGCAAGTCAAAAGCCATTGAACTGCTGGGAGGAACAACTGCTTCCGCCGCCGAAGCGGTGGGCGTCACCTATCAGGCGGTGGACAAATGGCCTGAGGAATTGCCCCCACGGATCTCGGACCGTGTGCTCGCGGTCCTGGCCCGTAGGCACCTCCCGGCCTCGTTGATCGGCGAGCTTGAGACCGTCGGCCAAAGGGCAGACGTCTGATCGATGTCCACCGGCCGCGGGTGCCAGCCCCTCAAGACGCTTCACGACGCCCATGTGGCGGGCGCTCGAAGCATGCCGACCGGCGAACCCAACACGCGCCTGCACAAATCGTCGAGCGCTGCGGTCCCTCGTGGAGCGTCGACGCCGCTGGCGCGCGCGCTCAACGCGCATACCTGGAGCCATGCGCCGACGCTTTCCCTGCTGAGCTCGGGCTCGACCTCCAGCAGCAATACCAGCTGCTGGAGGAATTGCTCGATCGCGTCGATCCGCTCGGTCGTCGTTGGGGGCGCTGCTTCCGTGGTTTCCATGGCTATTTCTTTCATTCGAGGATTGCATGAGAGCAACTGTCTCAGTTCCTGATCACCTCGCCTATGGTGGCGACGACCCCGCGCCCAACAGGGTGCGTGGACAGGACGTGGCCGATGCGGCCTACAACACAGCGCACGGATACCCCGGCGGCATTGGCGCCTTAGCCCTGCGCATGGGCGTCAATAAGAGCACGCTGACCAACAAGGTCAATCAGCAGAACACCACGCATCACCTGAGCCTGCGTGAGGCGGTGGCGATGCAAGACTTGAGCGGCAACTACGCCGTCCTTTACGCAATGGCCGAGGCCTTGGGCCACACCTGCACGCGTGCAACGCCCGATCAATCGCTCGGGAATCCCATCGACGCGTTCATGCGTATGCAGGTCGCGGTGGCCGAGTTCAGTAGTTCGGTGGCAGATGCAGTGCGCAACGGCCCGGGCGCCGTCACCAGCAACCAGGTGCGGCGTGCCGACTACAACGCGCAGGAACTCATCGCATCCGTCGGGCACGTGCTCGCGATGATGCGCGGCCACATGCGTTCGGCGCCGGAGTCGATGGCATGAGCGACCCCACCCCCCCATGCGAGCAATTCGCGCGCGTCGGACAGCGCGTTTTGTCAGTAACTACAGGGCACCTTTTTGGTGATATTTGTAACCGAAACGGGGGGTCCTCCCTGGCCCTAGGCCAAGAGGGTAATTCGAACCCCTCGCGGTGTGTAGTCAGCGGAGTGCGAACTTACTGATGGCCTCGAATTACGACGACGTGCTGGGCCAGCTGCAGGCCGCGGGCCTGATCGTGGACAGCCTGGACATCGGCCGGCTGCGCCGCTGCCGTGTGGTCGATGACCGCGAGCGCCGTGGCTGGTACCTGCTGCACGAGATCCGCATGGACAACGGCGAGGACCTCATCGTCGGGAGCTACGGCGTGTGGCGCGGCGCGGACAATAACGCGACGAAGGTGGAGCTGCGCAAGACCGAACTCAGCGCCGAGCAGCGCGACAGCCTGCGCAAGCGGCTCGCCGACGACAAGCGCCGCGCCGAGCAAGCGCGCCAGGCCGATGCCGATCGCGCGGCGGCCCGAGCCACCTCCGCCTGGCGCAAGTGCTCCGAGCAAGGTGACAGCGGCTACCTCCAGCGCAAGGGGGTGGGGGCGCATGGTGTGCGCTTCAGCCCGCAGGGCGCCATGGTCGTGCCGATGCTGGACACGGCGGGCCGTGTTCACGGCCTGCAGATCATCCGGGACCGCAAGAAGCAGGGCGTGCGCCTCGAGAAGGAGTTCTGGCCCGCGGGCCTCGTGAAGAAGGGGCACTTCCACCTGCTGGGCATGGGCGGGCCGATCATGCTCGTAGCTGAGGGCTACGCGACGGCCGCCAGCCTGCACGAAGCTACGGGCCTGCCGGTCGCTGTCGCGTTCGATGCCGGCAACCTGCAGCCAGTCGCGGCCGAGCTGCGCAAGCGCTACAAGCTGGCGAAGCTGCTCATCTGCGCCGACGACGACAACACGCAGAAGTGCCAGCAGCCCGAGTGCAAGCGGCGCGTGTGGGTTGCCGACGGCCCGATCTGCCCGCACTGCGGCCAGCCGCACAAGGCGACGAACGCCGGCGTGTCCGCGGCCAGCCTCACCGCCATGGCCGTCGGCGGCGGGTGGATGGTGCCAGGCTGGGCCGACCCTGAAACACGCCGCACCGACTGGCTGGAAAAGGGCGCGAAGCTCAACGACTTCAACGACCTGCACCTGGCCGAGGGCCTGCACGCCGTGCGTGCGCAGGTGGAGTCCCGCATCTCGGGATTGGGCTGGCGCGCGCAGGGCGCGGCGCGTGCCCCACACAGCAAGGGGAGTGGGGCCGACGGCAAGCCTGCGGCCGCGCCGCTGCGCCCCATCGATTCGCTCGACGAGCTGCTCGAGCGCTTCGCGCTGGTCTATGGCCAGGGCGGCGTCACCTTCGACCACCAGGAGCACATGCTCGTGGCGCTCAGCGACATGCGCGATGCGTGCCTGAGCCGGGAGACGCACCGCGCGTGGGCCGAGCATCCCGAGAAGCAGATCGTGCGTGTCACCGAGGTCGGCTTCGATCCAGCGTGCACCGACACCACCATCCACTGCAACCTCTGGGCAGGCTGGCCCACGGAGGCGAAGGCGGGGAAGTGCGAGTACCTGCTCGACCTGCTGCGCCACATGTGCGCCGGCGACAGCCGCCCGGATGCGCTGTACGAGTGGGTGCTGCGATGGATCGCCTACCCGATCCAGCACCCGGGCGCGAAGATGAAAACGACGCTCGTGTTGCACGGGCCGCAGGGCACCGGCAAGAACATGTTCTTCGAAGCGCTAATGGCGATCTACGGGCGCTACGGCCGCGTCATCGACCAAAGTGCGATCGAAGACAAGTTCAACGACTGGGCCAGTCGCAAGCTGTTCCTCATCGCTGACGAAGTGGTGGCGCGGTCCGACCTCTACCACGTCAAGAACAAGCTCAAGGCCTTCATCACCGGGGACTGGATCCGCATCAACCCGAAGAATTTCTCGGCATACGACGAACGCAACCACGTCAACCTGGTGTTCCTGAGCAACGAGACGATGCCGGTGGTGCTCGAGCAGGACGACCGGCGGCACGCCGTCATCTGGACGCCCGAGAAACTGAGCCGCGAGTTCTACCGCGACCTGCTCGTGGAGCTGGAGAACGGCGGCGCTGCAGCGCTGCACGACTACCTGCTGCACGTCGACCTCGGCGACTTCACCGAAGGCACGCTGCCACCGATGACCGAGGCAAAGCGCGAGCTGATCGACCTCAGCATGGACAGCCCGAGCCGCTTCTTCAAGGCCTTCGAGTCGGGCGAGATCGACGGCTTCCCGGCCAGGAACGCGCCGAAGCTGCTGAGCCCGATGCTGCCCCTGGACCTCTACGCCCTGTACGGGGCCTGGTGTCATCGCGTGGGCCTCAAGGCGCTGCATCAACCACGGTTCGCGAGCGAGCTGATGCGCAAGCACGGCGCCAAGACCCTTTCGAAGCGCTACGACCTCGGCGTGGGCGTGAAGGGCCCGTCCGGGGTCACGTTCCTGCCCGGTGGTGCCGAGTGCCCGGTCGGCGAACACGAGCCGACGTGGATCGGCGACAGGGCGCGCGCCTTCAAGGACTCGCTCAAGGTATTCCGCGAAGGGGGGCATTGATGTCGCAGGGGTCGTTCGTCCAGTTCTGTGAGGCATGTGAGCTATCTGTGAGCCATGGTGTGAGGCAAGAAAACCCAATGAAATCAACGCTTGTGAGGTATGTGAGGCATCCCGGCCTCACTCGCCCATGTGTGCGCATGCACAGGTGCGTGCGCACACCCGCATGCACGTGCACCCGCCTGCATGCCTCACATACCTCACATACCCCACACGCCAATGCCGACAGGCACTTACGTGCGCACCCATGCCCCACACCACCCCTCACACGCCTCACAAAAAAGGATGAGATGGACGGAGAAGTGATTTCGAAGGTGATCCGCTGCACAGCGGCGAACGCGGCTGCGTTCGAGGCCATGGTCAATGGCTGGCCGGAGCTGAAGGCGTTGGTGCGCCGCCTGCGCGCTGACGACCTGTTCCCGGGCCTGCGCGGGATGCAGGTGACGCTGACCGGCAGCCCTGCATGGGTCGGGAAGGGGTTGGCCGCAATCGCAACGGATAGGGCCGGCGATGCAGTCGTGGGGAGGCAGCATGCAGATTGACCTCAAGCTGGACGGCATTGGCGCGGTGCGCAAGACCCTCGCGCGGCTGAGCGGTCCGCAGGCACGGGCTGCGTTCGCTGCCGCGCTCAACGACACGGCGTTTCAGGTGCGCCGCGTGATGCGCAGCGAGATCCAGAACACCTTCGACCGCCCGACGCCCTATGTCGTGAACAGTGTCTACGTTCGCCAAGCCACCGCGGAGCGCCTCGAAGTCGGCATCGAGCCGACCTACTTCGGTGGGAAGGGCATCGACCCGCAGCAGATCCTCCGCGCCCAGTCCTTCGGCGGCACGCGGCGCGACAAGCGCAGCGAGGTCGCGCTGCGCCGCGTGGGCATACTGCCCGCGGGGTACCAGACGGCAATCCCACGCGTGCCTTTTCCTGGCAGCGACGACGGCCGCGGCAACCTGCGCGCCGCCTTCATCGTGCAGCTCATCAGCTACTTCCAGGCGTTCGGGGAGCAGGGCTACAGGGCGAACGCCACGGTGCGGCGAAAGAAGGCCATCCAGCGCGGGAAAGAGCAGGCAGGGCCGTTGCTGCCCGGCCGCAAGCGCACCACCAACGGCCGTCGCTACCTCGTTGCATACGGCCGCCTGCGGAGCGGCCCGACTCGGCACCTGGCGCCTGGCATCTGGGCCGCCAGTGGCACCGATGGCGTGCGCATGCAGCCGGTCCTGATGTTCGTTCGGGCGGGCGTATACCGCGCGCGATTGAGCATGGATGCCGTGGCATCGAGGGCCAACCTCGACGAGTACCTCGCGCGCCGTCTGCGCTTTCGCATCCGCCAAATCGCAGGGGAGTGACCATGGCCGACACCAACCTGATGACGATCGCCGAATTTTCCGCGCACCTCGGGTACGGGCGCACCTATGGCTACCAGTTGCAGAAAGAGGGCCGGCTCGTGATGGCCGAGGACGGCAAGCACGTCTTGGTGGCCGAGAGCATTGCTCGTGTGCGCGTCACCGAAGACCCCAGCAAGCAGGGCGTGGCTCAGCGTCACGCAGCGGCGCGGCTTCAGAAAGCCAGTCCTCCCGAGTCCGGCGTGGCTGCACCCGATATGCCGGCCGACGATGACCCCGACGCTGGCCCAGTTGGCGGCCCCGTGCCGCCCGGTTTCGACTTCCAGGTCGCGAAGGCGAAGCGCGAACACTTCGCCGCACTGGAAGCCGAGGTGTCGTACCGGGCTCGCGCGAAGGAACTGCTAGAGGCCTCGGAGGTGCGGGCAGCGGTGAGCGAGGTGATGACGGTGCTGCGCACCACCATCGAGGGGATGTCCCATCGGCTCGCGCCGGCGCTCACCGCGGCTGTAAAGGAAAGCGAAGTGCGGGCGATGTTGGATGCCGAGATCCGCTATGCCTTGGACACCGCATCGGCGAGTCTGGCGAAGTTGGGGAGGGTCTGATGTCGGCGCAATGCCTTGAACTCTTCGAAGTAGCTGCCCGAGCGATCGCGCCGCGGCGCCCGATGACAGTGTCGCAGTGGGCGGATACGCATCGCATCCTCAGCAGCAAGGCCAGCGCGATGCCCGGACGCTGGGTGACCGCGCGCAACCCGATGCTGGCCGAGCCCATGGACTGCATGAGCGCCACCAGCCTCGTGCGCGAGATGGTCGCGATCCTGCCGATCCAGTTCGGCAAAAGCGAGATCGAGACCAACATCATCGGCTACACGATGTGCGAGGACCCGGGCCCGATCATGGTCGTGTTGCCGGGCGAGGTTTCGATGAACAAGTTCATCAACCAGAAGCTGAACCCGCTGCTCGAAGAGACCCCCGAATGCGAGAAGGCGCTGACGTCCACGGTTTCGCGAAATTCGAGCAACACCCGCGGGTTCAAGGACTTCGCCGGCGGCCAGCTCTACATGGAGCACACCGGCAATGCCAAACGTCTGAAGTCGACCAGCGCCCGGCTCGTGCTCGTCGATGAATACGACAGCGTCGCATCAAGCCTACCGAGCGGCGATGACCCCGACGCGATGCTCGACGGTCGGAACAGCGCGTTCCCCTCGACCTCGAAACGAGCTTCGGTGGGCACGCCCGAAATCAAGGGTCTTTCGCGCCTCGAAGCGAAGTACGAGAAGTCGGACCAGCGGCTGTATCACGTGCCGTGCCCGCATTGCGAACACATGCACCCGCTGACCTGGGAAGGGTTTCACTGGGCAGTGGGCTCGGACGGCAAGGTGACACGCGCCTGGTGCGTATGCCCCGAGTGCGGCGCGGAAATCGAGGAGCATCACAAGGACCGGATGGTGGACCAAGGCTGCTGGGTTGCAGCACATCCTGAGCGCAGCATTCGCGGGTACCGGGCGAGCTTTCTCTACTACCGCTTCGCGCTGGGCCCGCGCTGGGCGGAGATGGCCCAGGTCTGGGTTGACGCGCAGGGAGACATCGCGGCCATCAAGACCTTCATCAATGATCGCCGTGCTGAAGCATGGGAAGACCCGGCCATGCGTTCGGTACGTCACAACGCGATCGCCGAGCGGGCCGAGCAGTACCTCATGCGTTCGGCGCCCGCGGGCGTGATGGTCATCACTGCGGGCGTCGACACACAAGACAACCGCCTGGCCGTCCAGATCGTCGGCTGGGGCCGCGGCATGGCGTTCTGGGTCATCGACTACATCGAACTGATGGGTGACCCTGCCGATGATGCCGTGTGGGTCAGCCTCACCGAGCTGCTCAATCAGCCGATCACTCATGAGTGCGGTGCGACCTTGCGCGTCGAGGCCGTGGCCATCGACATGGGCGGCCACCGGACGGAAGCTGTCAAACACTACGCGCGCCAGAAGCTCACCAAGCGGCCCATGGCGATCTACGGCGCGAAGCACAACAACGCGCCCGTGCTGGGCAAGGGCAAGCTCGCCGACATCGACTGGCGCGGACGCCTCGACAAGCGGGGTGTCATGACGTATCAGGTCGGAACGGTCGGGATCAAGCATTGGCTCTTCGGCCGCCTTTCGACGGACGGGGGGCGTGCGGCGGAGCAACGCCTGACCCATTTCAGCGCAGAGCTCGAGCCAGGCTACTTCGCTGGCCTCGTGAGCGAAACCTACGACCCGAGGAAGAACCGGTTCGAGAAGAAGCGCGGGGCGCGTAACGAGCCGCTCGACACCTGGGTCTACGCCTATGCGGCCACCCACCACCAAGAGCTACGGCTGCACCGCTGGACCGGCGCCGACTGGCAGCGAGCGGCCGAGCGCATCCAAGCGCGCGCCGGCACAACAGACCGCCCAGGCGCGGCGGTCGCGCACGTCAATTCGAAACTGGCGCCGGCGCCAGCGCCGCCATCTGCCGCAGCGCCACGCCCGCGGCCGGCTGCGCGAGCGCCGGCGTCCCTTGCCTCTGATGATTGGAGTTCCCGCCTGTGATCGAACTACCCTTTGTGATGACCCCCGGCCAGAGCGAAGACGCGGCCGTCCAGCTCGAGCACGACATCATCGGCATCGTGCGCGAGGAGATCGGCATGCATGAGCAGATGGCCACCGTGTTCGCGCAGGCACTCGTGCGAGGACTGCGCCGTCGGTTGGGTGGCGAGAACCTCTACATTCCGGCGCCCGACCGCACCGAGCGAGACGCGGCCATCCGGCGCGACTTCACCGGAACCAACTGCGACGAGCTCATGCGCAGGCACGGTCTGAGCCGGACGCGAATCTATGAAATCGTCAGCCAGAAGGCGCCACGCGCCGGCGGTGCAAAAAATCCGGATTCGCCCCTAAAAACCGGACAGGCAAACGGATAGCTTTACGACCATGACCACCGCCACCGACATGCTCGCCAGCTACATGGCCGCCGAGTCCGCGATCCTCACGGGCAAGACCATTCAGTTCAATGGACGAACGCTTACAAATGAAAACCTGAGCGAGATCCGCAAGGGACGTCAGGAATGGGAGCGGCGCGTTGCCGTCGAACAAGGCCGCGCCCGTTCTGGGCTCGGCTATTCCGTCGCCACCTTCGGCGATCACCCTGGCTGCGGGCGGGACTGACCCATGGACAACGAACCGGTCGCAGAACTTAACCTTCTTGATCGCCTGATTGGCGCGGTCAGTCCGCGCGCCGGCGTCCGTCGCGCCGAGGCCCGACGAGTCCTCGCGCACTACGAAGCCGCGAAGCCGACCAAGCAGCGCGCGCGTCGCAACGACAACAGCAGCCCGAACAACCTGGTCAGCGGCGGCGCGGCGCAAATCCGCGCGCACATCCGCTACCTCGAACGAAACCACGACCTGACGCGCGGTGCGTTGCGCACGCTGGTGAACAACACGGTCGGCCCCTTCGGTATCGGCATCGAGCCGCAGCCGAGACGCATGGATGGCACCATTCACGAAGAATACGCCAGCGCCTTGCGGGAAGCACATCGAGACTGGCAGCGCCGGCCCGAGGTGACCGGAAAATACCGCTGGCCCCTAGCGCAGCGGATGACCGCTTACACCTGGCTGCGTGACGGCGAAACTTTCGCCCAGGAGCTCAAGGGTCCAGTCGTGGCGCTCAATCACGGCACGCGCGTGCCGTACTCGCTGGAGCTTCTCGAGCCCGACTTCGTGCCTCTCGACTACGACGACCCGAGCCGAAATATCCGGCAGGGCATCCAGCGCAACGCCTGGGGCGAGGCAACCGGCTATTGGGTCTACAAGGGCGACCCGCGCGAGGCGATGACGGTGAACGACATCGGCAGCCTCAAGTTCATCCCGGCGAGCAACATGATGCACGTCGCCACCTTCGACCGCTTGCACCAGCAGCGCGGCGTCTCGGAGTTCGCCAGCGTCATCACACGCGGCGAGGATCTGAAGGACTACGAAGAGAGCGAGCGCATCGCCGCCAAGGTGGCTGCGTCGCTCACCGCCTATGTGAAGCGCCTCGATCCTGCTGGCTTCGACGCGACGGCACTGCCTGTCGATGAAGAGGGCAATGCCATCCCGCGCGACCTGCGCATGCAGCCGGGGATGATCATCGATTCGCTGGTGGCCGGCGAAGAGATCGGCATGGTGGACAGCAAACGCCCGAACCCGAACCTGATCGGCTGGCGTGCGGGACAGCTGCGCGCGTTTGCTGCCGGCATCGGCGCGAGCTACTCGAGCGTGAGCCGCGACTACGACGGCACGTACAGCGCCCAGCGCCAAGAATTGGTCGAGCAGTGGATCCACTACGCCGTGCTGTCCGACGAATTCGTCTCGATGTTCGTCCAGCCATCGTGGGAGTCGTTCGTGCAGATCGCCAACCTGAGCGGGGTCGTGCCGATTCCTTCGGATGTGAAGCCTGGCACCGAGGATGACGCGCTGTTTGTCGGTCAGAGCATGCCGTGGATCGATCCGATGAAAGAGGCGATGGCCTGGGAAAAGCTCGTGCAGGCCGGCTTCGCGAGCGAGGTCGAAGTGATCCGCAAGCGCGGCGGCAATCCGCGCGACGTGGTGGAGCAGGTCGATTCGTTCCGTAAGGACGCGGCCCGGCGCGCGCTGCAGTTCAGCAGCAACTACGCGACGACGAAAGGCGATGCGCCGGCACCTGCGCCCGCACCGGCACCGGACGACGAAGAAGGCCGAACGCGCAGCTCGCGCGCGTCGAGCTGACGTGAGTCATCGACTGCTTCAAATAATCCGGTTTCTTCTCTAAAAACCGGACTGGCTTTTTGGGACATTGGTTGCTCACAGATGAGCAACCACATGGCCAAAACTTCTACCTGGTACGCAGTCCGCCGCCGCACAGCAGTCGCC
>Ga0182008_10000683_pt1 | contig 24535 bp, 20 predicted proteins | sample Sormic07211129_1_FD_120482 | JGI IMG/M metagenome (GOLD analysis project Ga0182008, IMG submission 120482) | Rhizosphere microbial communities from Sorghum bicolor, Mead, Nebraska, USA - 072115-129_1 metaG | ecosystem: Host-associated > Plants > Roots > Rhizosphere | place: USA: Nebraska...
GCTTCGAGTGCATCGGCAACACCAAGGTGATGCGCCAGGCGCTCGAATGCACGCACAAGGGCTGGGGCCGCAGCATCATCATCGGCGTGGCCGAGGCGGGTGCCGAGATCAGCACACGGCCGTTCCAGCTGGTCACCGGCCGCAAGTGGGAAGGCTCGGCCTTTGGCGGCGCACGCGGCCGCACCGACGTGCCGAAGATCGTCGACTGGTACATGGAAGGCAAGATCAACATCGACGACCTGATCACGCACACCATGCCGCTGGAAGACATCAACAAGGGCTTCGACCTGATGAAGCGCGGCGAGTCGATCCGCGGCGTGGTCCTGTACTGAGCGATGAGCTTCAGGGTTGTTTCAGAACACGCGTGCTATGGCGGCATGCAACGTTTCTACGAGCATGCGTCGCGGGTCATCGGTCTGCCTATGCGCTTCTCGATCTATTTACCGAAAGCCTGCGCAATTCAGAAGGTTCCCGCTCTGGTCTATCTGGCAGGCTTGACCTGTACCGAAGAGACGTTCCCGATCAAAGGAGGAGCCCAGCGCTTGGCTTCCGAACTGGGCATTGCGCTGATCGCACCGGACACCAGCCCGCGAGGCGCAGGCTTCGAGGGCGAGTCGGACAGCTCGGACTTCGGTGTCGGCGCCGGCTTCTACCTCGATGCCACGCAGGCGCCATGGTCTAAGCACTGGCGCATGGAAAGCTACCTCATGGAGGAACTGCTTCCTGCCATCTGCGAGAGCTTGCCGATCGTGAGCGATCGAATCGGCATCTTCGGCCACTCGATGGGCGGACACGGTGCGCTGACGCTCGCCCTGCGCCATCCGGGACGCTTCATGTCGGTCTCGGCGTTCTCGCCGATCTGTGCGCCGACCGAAGCGCCGTGGGGCAGGAAAGCATTTGGCTGCTATCTCGGCAGCGACTCTCAAGCCTGGATTGCGCACGACGCAACGCAACTGATGGCGATGCAGACAGAAGCACCGTGGCCGGAGGGCGTACTCATCGATCAAGGCCTTCTAGACAAATTTCTTGTCGAGCAGTTGCACCCACACCGCTTCGAAGTTGCATGTGCCAAGGCGGGCCAGCCACTGACGTTGCGCTGGCATGTGGGTTACGACCACGGCTACTTTTTCATCCAGATCTTCATGGCCGATCACCTTCGCCATCACCACCGCATCCTCAGTTCCGGCCGGAGCTGAATGCTTTACCCCCCAAGGAGACAACCGTGCCCAAACTCTACGACTGCGACATTTCCGGCAGCTGCTACAAGATTCGTCTGTTCCTGAACATCCTGGGGGTCGCGTACGACGCCGTTCCCGTGGACTTCGTAAACAAGGAGCACAAGACCGCGTCCTACCTGGCACTCAACCCGTTCGGCGAGATCCCGATCTTCGAAGACGGCGAGTTGCGCCTGCGCGATGCACAGGCCATCCTGGTCTACGTCGCGGGCAAGTACGACAAGATGCGTCAATGGTTTCCGGAGGACGCAACTTCGCAAGGAAAGATCGCCCAATGGCTGTCGACGGGCGGCGGCGAAGTGATGAATGCCGCGGCTGCGCGCCTGGTCAAGGTGCTGAGCTATCCGTTGGATCTTGAGAAGCTCCATGCCGGTGCCAACCGGGTGTTCAAGATCATGGATGACCATCTGGCGCATCGCCAGTTCCTCGAGCTCGATCGCCCCACCATTGCCGACATCGCATGCTTTCCCTATACCGCGCTTGCCGGCGAAGGTGGTATCGACCTGAGCCCATACAAGAATGTGTTGGCCTGGATCGAGCGCATCAAGCGCCTGCCCGGATTCATTCCGATGCCGGGGATACCTGCCGCGGCCTGACGTCGAGGAGCGAGCGCGCTCGCCCGCGCTCCAATGACTTTTCCGGCGATAGCAGGCCTGAAGACACGTCTTTATGCATCGAATTTCGGACGCTTCAATTGACCGGCAAGAGGGCGTGCAACAGCACGCCCTTTCTCAATTGAGTACCCCGAAAGCGCCCGAAATCCGGACGCCGCAAGGTGCATTGCGCATGACCATTGCATCGCTCTCTCAGGATAAAAGTTCCATCAACCCTTGAGGTGCCCCATGATTTCCAAAGTCCTCCAAACTGCTGCACTTTCGTTGAGCGTTCTTCTCTCAATCGCTCCAGCGCTGGCGCAACAGGCAATACCGCAGCCGAACGTCGTGGTGATCGCCACAGGCGGCACGATTGCGCAAACCGACTCAAAGGAAGCGAAACTTCTTGTCGATCAACTCATCGATGCGGTTCCCCAGATCCGCTCAGTCGCCAAGGTCTCGGCAGAGCAGCTCTTCCAGGTCTCGAGTCCGGACATCACCGTCGAGAACTGGTTGACCCTGGCCAAGCGCATCAATCAGCTCCTGGCCCGCGACGACGTCCAGGGTGTTGTTGTCACGCATGGCACCGACACCATGGAGGAGACGGCATATTTCCTCGATCTTGTTGTGAAGAGCAGCAAACCCGTGGTTCTCGTGGGTTCGATGCGCGGCTCGAAAAGCCTGGGTGCGGACGGACCGGCGAACCTGCTCAACGCAGTGATCGTTGCCAGCAGCGCAGACGCAAAGGCAAAGGGCGTGCTGGTCACTCTGAACGACCGCATCCTTGCCGCGCGAGACGTGACCAAGACAAACACCTTCACCTTGGACACATTCGCCAGCCCCGATTTCGGATCGCTGGGATACATCCAGGCAGGCCGTGCCAGGTTCTATCGCGAGCCGGTTCGTAAACACACGATTAGCACCGAATTCGACGTTGCCACGTTGAGCTCGCTGCCCAAGGTGTCCATCGTGTACAGCTTTGTCGGTGTAGAGCCGCCTTCGCTGACAGACACGGTGAATGCCAAGGTCAAAGGCGTCGTCTACGCCGGCACTGGCAACGGTAGCGTACCGAAGGCAATGCAACCTGCTGCGCTCGGCCTAGTCAAAGCTGGGATACCGTTTGTGCGAGCTGCACGAGTCAACGGCGGTATCGTCGAGCGCAACGGCGAACACAACGACGATCAGATGGGGTTCGTGACGGCCGACTCGCTCAATCCGCAGAAGGCGCGAATCCTGTTGATGCTTGCGCTCACCAAAACGACTGACGCACAAGTCATTCAACGAATGTTCGAGACGTACTGAGCAAGCTGAGCAGGGTGGGGCGCGAGAGGCCTATTGTTCGGTCCAAGCCAACGGACATATCCCTTGCGGTGCGCTTACAGGCACGGTGTGCAGCACAGCAGCGATGCTGCCCGCCTTCAAGACATACAAAAACGTGAATCGTGAATGCCTGTCATACAGTCAGGTTTACGCCTCACCTGGTTGCGAGCTGTGGAGCGGGGCCGCGATGCTGGCGATGGTGCGTAACGGCTATGTCATCACCGTCTTGCCGGCGCTGGCACTGAGGGCGGTGGCCGCAGACGCCGCGTTCAGCGTGATACCCGTCCATCCACTGATGGTGCGACGAATCTTCGTTGCAATGGCCCAAGGGACCTTCCGCCGGCCTGCCATCGCAGCCGTGTTGAAAGCCTTGGACGGTGTGGTCCCAAGGTTCGCAGAGAGCCTCGGAGTTCACAGCGCCAAACGCGCCTGAGCGCTGGATTTCGCCGATCTCAACCCAAGATTTCCATCGAAAAGTTGCGTTGCCGGAGGCGTCAAGCAGGAATGGTTTGGTGCAGGGTCACGATCGTGACCGACTTGGCACCTCGGGTCAGGGCGACATAGAGTTCTTTGGGCGACATCGATTCTGCCTCCAGGACGATCGCATGGTCGTATTCCAGGCCCTTGACCAACAATGTAGTCCCGATGAGCTTGTTGTGACGAATGGGCCGACCGGAATGGCGAAAGTCTCGCTGGTAAAGATGCGCGCTCTCCAACAGGCTCAACTGGCAGTTCTCCTCGTGCGTGCGCAGGATCTTCATGAGTCGGTTCAGCATATCGCGCCGATACGTCGAGGTATGCGGATTGCTCTGAATCGCGCCCATGAAGCGCAACAGATTCGCGCTTGACGGGTCCGTCAGGTAGGCATTGGCAAGGCCTACTAAGCCGGGATACTTGGTCGCCTTTGTCACCTTCGCCTCTTCGCCACGCTTGGTGGCGGCACTCAGAATGCCGTCCACCGCGTTACAGCATTTCTTGGCGAAATCGATGACCAAGCAGAGCTTCTGCTTCGAGGTTTGGGCCGCATTGAGCTTCTTGATGAAGCTGAACAGATCTTTCCCTTCGACCTCTTCGATGCTGGAAAACCTTCCACCTAGCGCTTGTGCCAGTTTGTGCGTCTTGTTCTTTGACTTTTGATTGCCCGAGTGAATAGCGATGACGGCTTCTTCATGGTTGAGAAAGGGGAAGAAGAAGTTAAGTCGCCCTGCCGCGGTGAAGTCCGCCAGATCAACTGAAATCCTCTTGACACCCTGCGGCAGCGGCGCCGCAATCGAGATCTTCTCTCCAGCACGAAGACGCTTTCTTGCTGCATCGAGCCAATTTCCTAGTTCGATCGCCCCAGCGGAATGCCATCGCCACGGCTTCTCTAGCTTGCCCAGCAATTGATAGTGGGGATAGACATGCTGATTCCAGTCCACGGGTTGATCCGCAAAGTCAAAGATTGCCTGCATGGGATCTCCAAGGAGGCGGCACGGTAGCTTGGCCGCGAGCCCTTCGACCAAAATGTGTTGCTGCGATGAACAGTCTTGATATTCGTCCACATAGAAACCTGCGTACGAGCTCTTGATGAGCCGTTCGATAAAAGGACGAGCCAGCAATGCGGTAGCCGCCTCGTAGAGCCTGACCCACTCCTTTCCGCTCGGATACTCCTTGTCCCATTTCGACGTCTTGGGAAAGCAGAGACAGAGCCGAAGAGCCCAGCTTGCGATGGTGTCGATCTGATAGCGAGATGCGGGCACGGACAGCGCCCGCATCTTCTTCTTGATCGCATTGACGCCTGCATAGGTGTGCGTCAGGATCAGCTGTCGTTGCGATGAAGCCTTGACGGCCAAAGCGATGAGATGCGTCTTGCCGTAGCCAGCGGGAGCAATCACGTATCCCTTGCCTACGAACGCTGCAAGCTTGGCAGGCAGATCATCATCCATGGTCCACCCAGGCACGAAAGTGACTCAGCTTGGTTGCCAGTTCGCGCTGCTTGAACCCGGGATCATCAAACGCGGAAGCGATGACTTCAAACCAAGCCTGACCATCCGACATGGATTTGAACCATGGCGATGCTTTCGACTTCGCCGCATCCCCGATCGCCTTGCGAAGCTCGTCGGACTCAGGCCATTTCATGATGTCTTCATCAAGCGCGATGTTCAGCTTCGAGCGTACGTTGGCGTGGACGTCGAAGCCAAGTTCCTGCGCGAGCTTGACACTTGCTTGAACACTGACCCACGGCAGATCTCGCATGGCACGCTGCTCCAACGCCAGTTGGTCAGACCACATGAGCACCTCGATACCTTTCTGCGCAATTTCGTCCGCGTCTTCTTCAGAAAAGTCTTTTGGCGCGTCTCCATCCGCTACAACGCACACGTCGTATTGCAGCGCCTTGAAGCCAGTGGCAAGACTCTTGATCTTGCTAGCGCCGTGCGCATCCAGGAGCACGGTTCCGAGATAGGAAAATGGATTCAAATGGGTCCTCACCCAATAGTCGTCGAGGCCACGCAAAAAGCCGACTTCTGTAGCTCCCTCACAAACAGCGACTTTCACGGATAAGAAAGCCTCAGCACTGGACCGCATATGCCCTTGGATGTTCAGGCCTTCCAACTCTTTGCCAGACGTGGCGATCACTTCCACCTTCTCTGCGGCCTTGTGCACGACATAGAGTTGGTCCACCGTCAACTCTCGCAACACGGAGGGCGAATGAGTCGTCAGGAAGTACTGTCCTGTCGTGTCATCCTTGATATGCCGGATGAGTCGTGCGATCCGATGGGGCTCCAACCCAAGTTCCAATTCATCGAACAGAGTGATGTGATGCGCTTCAAGATTTTCCTTCTGGATGCCGCACAGCAGCATCCTCCTCGATCCGAGGCCCAATTGCCGCAGCGGCATATCGCCGTCGTGCAACGTCAGCCCTCCAACACGGATGCTGATAGACCCGAGATCGAGATGGGCCTTGAAGGAATCATCAACCGGGATTCCAAGCTTCTTTGCCACGCTCTCCGATAACGACGCAGCGGCATCGAAATTCTTCAAGGCAACCGCCCGCTGCCCATCAAGCGAGCTTCGCGCAGCTCGTGTTGCGTCAACAAGTGATTCATTCAGATTGTCGGACTCTGTGATTTTGGCCAGCGCGGTGCCGGCGGCCCAACTCAACTGCCTTTCACTGTAGGAGCCAATCAAGCCGACGCTGACCTTTGCCCGGTCAGCAGTGCGGAAATCGACACCCTCGGGATTCCGGGCGGTGATGACCTTCCACTTCGGCTCCAGGTCTTTCGCGACGTTAAGGCGGATGCTGAGAACGACTTCATCATGATCTTCCGGTTCGTCGTGGAGCTTGAAGGCGGCCTTGTCCCACCCTCGCAGGTGTAGACCATATTTCTGCTCCGAGCAGAATTCGTCAAGCAGATCGCCGATGACGACATCGATCTGAATCGGTTCATCTGTCTTGCACAGATGAAAGTCAGAGTCATTGAACGCAAGATTCCACTGAGGGTGGAATGCGCATCGGATCGCCTCGAGGATTGTCGACTTGGCGGAGTCTCCTTTGCCAATCAGGCAGAAAATTCGTTGGTCGGGAAGATTCCATTCGAACTGCTTGATCCCTCTGAAATTTTGAATGCTGATTTTTCTGATCTTCATCTCACGAATCCATCGGCGTTGGTGCCACGCTGTCCGTTGACATCGGGAAAGGTCGACTAGCCAGCGCTTTCGCCGTCACGGGCTGGTCACCAGGCGTTGAAGTGTCTCGCATATCGACTCGCGCGGCTACCTGTCGTTGCTGACGCCCGCACCCGCCACCGGTTGGAAAATTCGGACCATTTTGATTTGATTCAAACTAGGAGCGGCTGGCAAACTTGGCGCGTCCCATCGGCGGGAGCCAACAGCTTTTTCCCCAGGATGGATCCCTTATTTATGGGAGGTGGTTTGCATTCGCTGCTATAGATAAAAAGCAAATTCAGGCACATACTTATCTCCAACCAGGTGAGAAGAAAAACTCATCAGTTGTCGATTGCCTGCGGTGTGGCTAGGTCGAATTCTTCGGCAATGTGTTGAGGAGGGACGTCGAGATGTCGCATTCATCCGGAGTTATCGCCCGTTGGCTCGGCGTGGGTTGCTTTTCCTTGTTTTTCTCAGCGATGAGCTTGGCGCAGTCACAAGTCATTGCGTGGTCGGACACCGCCGCAGGAACGACATTGATCGGATCTCTGGATGCACTGCGTCGGGCAGCCGCAGTTCGACCGGAGATAGGGGTTGAGCTCGACTCTGTGCGCAGTCGATTGGCCCTTGTCTTTGTACCTGGAATTCTCGGATCCGAACTCACGGCCCCTGATGGCCAAAATATCTTCGGCCGCCTGGAAAACCCAGGCTCCCTCATCTCTCGTCTAGAGCTCTCCGAGAGCTTGGTGAACGAGCAAGCCGAGTCCGGAGTGAAGGCTGCACTCTTGCGTTCGATCGGTCCGATGGATTTCTACGGCGACGCCTTTTCAGCAATCGAACGGTGGGGCGATACCAATGGCGTGAAGGTGTTGGCCTGCGGCTATGACTGGCGACGCGATATCCGTTCTGGCGCGCGTGATCTCGACCGGTGCATCTCCAGCCTGGAGACGAAATACTCCGACTTGGTGATCGTCGCTCACAGCATGGGTGGACTCGTGAGTTGGACCTGGGCCGATAGACACGCGCATGGTGAATACGGAATGGGTCGTCGCGTGCTTCAGCTGACAGTGCTTGGGTCGCCCTTGCGCGGCAGCTGCGAGATCGTGCGGATGATACAGAGCGGCTATATCCAACCTACCCGCGATGATCAGTTGCGGCCGCGTACCACTCTCAAGGCGCTGACCTCCTGGACGGAGAAGTTGGCCGATGCATTCCAGAACGGCGCCGCAGCCCAATTCACACAGGGCATTCGTCCTCTGCTATTGAGCTGGCCAGGCGCCATCGAACTCAGCCCGCCGCCTTCCAGCAACGGGGACATCGTCTCTTGTGTTGGCGTGCCAACAGCAGATGACCAACCTCTGGGAACACCAGGGACCAGTTACTACGATGCAGCATTCTGGAGTCTTCCAGCAGGACGACAAATGCTGCGCAAGGGTGGCGGCCCGGAGAGTTACCCGCTTCCCGTGTCTTTGCCGAAAGTGCTCGCGAAGGCCAAGGAGTTCCGATCACAGTTTCAACCCGCGCCCCTCGGATATCCGGCTTGGTTGTACTTTTCCCGCATCTGGAAGGTGCCTGACCAAGCTGGCTACCGGGCACCTTACATCTCCGAGTTCGACCAGTGGGTATCTACCTGGGGAGATGGCCGCGTCCCCTATACCAGCGCCATGAACTTGCCTACCGGAGAAATCTTCACAAGACGAATGGGTGTCGAGAGTGTTCACGGCAATCTCCCGGGTGATCCCAACTTCTTCGATGACTATTTTGGCAATCATCTCCCGCAGGCACTTGCTGCGGTCTGGCTTTCCGATATCGCGCAGATCGCCACAACCCGACCTGACTGGATGGGAGCCATTGCGAGGTTCATGCCCAATGGGCCAGACTCGAACCAGGTACGCACAGCACTGGAACCTCAAGGACAAGTCGGAAAGGAGTCGACGTTGCTTCGCAGTGCTCTGGCATCCATCTCGAGTTTCAATACGCTTCTGTGCGAGAAGCGCGGCGACTGCGCCACCACCTATTCGGCGGCCAAAGCAAAGGTCGCTGCAGCGCCTGTTGCCAATCGCAGTGCCGTCGCACTGAAGCAATATGGAGGCGTGGTACGCACCCTGGGGACGGACAATCCAGACTTTGCATTCGCGGAGGGCAATCGCGGCTTGGCCCTCGCCCGCCAGCTTGACTGGAAGGCGGCCTCGATGAGCCTTACGCGTGCCGAAGTCGGCGTCAAAGAAATTGAAGCAGTCAGAGAACAGCTTTCCAAGCCTGCAGCCGATTTCGCGGAAACCTTGCGCAGAAATCTCGGTAGATCGCTTCTCGAGTCGGGACAATGCAGGGAGGCTGAACCCTACCTTCGAGCCGCAGCTTTCAGTTGGCCCTACGCCAAAGAGGCTCTGGCCAAACCCTGCAACGATGTCGAATCGGGGCTGCAGTACTGTTTTGACCAAGGTGACTTCTGCCGAACTGTGCGCAGATGAAGAGCTGTAGTAGGACGAATGAAGGAACGCAATGGTGCTGCTCCTGACCAGCGCTGGAAACACGAGAGCCGGCACTGCTCCCCACACCGTCACTCGCGCAGCGCAAAAACCACTGATAGGTAGGAGATCGGTTGCGCCTGTATCGCCTCGATTCCGTGCAGGGCCGTCGCATCGAACAGCAGTGAGTCCCCTGCCTGCACCTTGATCGCCTTGGTGCCGTAGCGGTAGGTCACTTCCCCGGACAGGAAGTACAGAAACTTCAGGCCTGGATGCTGAAAGGTCGCGTAGGGTTCTGCATTGGGCAGCAGCGTGACTAGGTAAGGCTCGGCGAACAGATTGCCCGACAGCAGGTGTCCCAGCAGCTCATATCGGTAGTCCGCCACGGCCCCGATGCGATCGACTACTAGTCCCTGACCGGCGGGCACGTGGCAGAAATCCGTGCGCCGCGCCTGATCCCCGAAAAAGCGTGAGATCGGCACGTGCAAGCCCTGCGCGATGCGGTCCAGGGTCTCCACCGACGGCGAAACCAGACCACGCTCTATGCGCGAGAGCATCGATGCAGAGATTGCCGATGCTCGGGCTAACGTGCCAGCGGAGATCGCCGCCGCCATTCGAAGCGCCCTGATCTGCGTGCCGATGCGCGATGCCGACAGGCTTCGCACAGGTCCCGGTTGGGTTGCCCGGGCGCGGGTTACAGATGCGGGCAATCGCTGGGGACGCGACGTTGGAAAGGGGGAGGGAGCCTGGGATTTTTTCATCGTCTCACCGCTCACAGTCAACGAAGAAATTCATTTTGGCTTGAAAGGGACTGACTTAGAAGCCTTGCAGATACCTGGGTGCGTTCGCCCTCGCTTCGATGACCATGCGTGGCACCTGATCAAGAAGTGGCACTCCTCCGTGCCGCGGTGGAAAGTCCTCGGATTCCCGGAGGGGCATTGCCTCGAGAAGCCTCGAGAAACGGCCACGACCACGGGCGCTGCCAAGGTGAAGCCCTCGTTTGGCAGCACTCATCTGCCACTCGGTTCAAGGGCATCCTGGATGACGATGTATCGCTCGCTTGAATGTTGAAGGAACCGCTTCGCGACAAGATGCGAGATGAAGCGGTCGACCTCGGAGAACAGGCCGGCCATCGGTGTTCCTGGCACCACGCCAAAACGCGCGTCTGTCCACCCATTCACGGCCGCCAACGAAAAGCTCTGGTCCCGCCTTCGCGGGTCAACCAATGCTCCGAGCACGAAGTGCTGAAAAAGAGCGCCCTGCCAAAGGGCTGTCGGCGCATTGATTGATGGTGCGGAGTTGGGCAGCACGACTGCGAACACGCCCGGCCAGTTCTCCGGCGCCCCGCCCAAGGCAGCGTGCAACTCCGCCCATTTTTGTTCGAGGGACAGTGCTCGGTAACGCTCATGCTCTCTACGGGTCGCGAGGCGCTCGGCGTCTAGGTAATTCAGATCAGTTCCGCGCCGTCCAGGAAAAAGCGCTGGACCGGAACCGGCTCTTGGAGCCACGAATGGAGGTGGGTTGCGCAGCGTACGGAATTGCGCTTTCAAGTCTGTCTCGATCGCAGCCGCCGCCGGGTGATGCAGCCAGACGCGATTCGCGGGACTGTCACAGACTTCGATCGCCAATTGCTCCAGAGTGAGCGACCGACCAAGAAGCGGGCGGAGGTCAACCTCCACCGCCGCAATGTTTTCGTTCTGGTAGGTGCGTCGTTTGTCATCGCTGGCCTGGCTGGTGATGCGGAACTCCACGATCCCCGGGGTGCCGTCGCCGCGCAAGCCGAAAGCATCGGCCTTGTGGGCTCCGAATGGCTTTTCGAGGACGACTGACTCGAATGTCCACAAGGCCTGGGCAACGCGGGATGTCTTCTGATGAGGTTTGCCAAAGGGTGACGCGTCGTGCACCGTGACGACAAGCCCCGGAACCGCGATGCGGCGCTCTTTCGCAAGAGCTTGCTTTGCCGCCAGAAGCAGGGCCGACGTCTGTCCGTTGGAGCAGCGGTGGTCGCCGACGTGGCTGAAATGGTGAACCCGAATGTCACCCTGCCGTGTCATCAACGGCTGTCGGCATCCGGGGCAGACGCAGTCGCAGGCCAGACCTCGTTCGGCGGTGAACGGATCGATGAGCGAGCCGTCAGGGCGAAGTCCGAAGGGGATGTACTGGCCGACCGGCATGACAGAAGTCTAAGGCCCGGTGAACAGGTGACGCGGCTGAGTTCCAGTGGCTTTTGATGTCCATAAGTGGCACGCACCAGTGTCGTGTCCGCCGACTTGCTGTGCCATCGCGTAGTCACGCGCAGTTTTCGAGGCATCAGTCGCCAGCGTTCGACTTATATGGAATGTCGTATCCCAGCTTGGCCAATGCCTTGTAAGTCCGGCCATTGATTGGCGGGGAAACGTCCGGGCGCACCCAACCCAGGATGTCGCCGAGTGTGTTTTCCTTGATGTCCCGAATGGCCCACAAGGGGTCGCGGGCTCCGTTGTAGATGCGCTGGTCCAGCGCGTCGAGGCTGTCCTTCCAAAGCACGTACTCGAGCGTCTGGAGCACATTCTTTCCGCCGGGTGAAAGCCGCTGGAAGACCTGCTGCGCGTGGCGACGCAGGCGTGCTTCGCCAGAAGCTGGCTGGCCGGTCACGAAACCCAGCGACTCGTGCCCGCGGCGACGACCACGCTCCTGGACCGCGTGGATCCGGGTGTAGGCGTCAATAAACTCATCTTCCGTGAGCGAGAGGATGCGGTGCTTCCGGAAACTGTCGCGCACCAGCGGGAAATCGGTCTCGACGTGTTTCAACATGGTGTCGAAGCGATACGCACCGTCATGCCACCAGATCATCGCCTCTTCCAACTCCTCGGGATGTCGGAGCCGGTTCGTTGCGCTCACTTCGGCGACGTCGCGTTTCCGGTTCGCAGGGAACTGATCGTCATAGGCGTAGAGAAATTGGTCGACCTGCAGGACTGCCGGGATCTCCTCCGGCATCCAGGTCGGCCGGCGGCCGGGGAGTGTCAGGAGGGCCGCGAGTTGGTCCATGTAGGCCCTCGCCCTGTTGCGGAGCTGCTCGTCACTGAACTGCTTGCCGGTCATAGCCCTCGCGCTACTAAGGGCCCCCGGCATCGCCCCGGTGAGGGGTCTACCAGGCCTGATCCAGCGCTTCTTGGAAAATTCGATGCCCTGCGCCTTCCGCGCCTTGGTTACCTCCTTATCCGCGTCGGACATCTGTTTCATCGACTCGAGCAAGGACTCATTGATGGGATGCGCGCGGGCGTGAATCTGGTCGACGATTGATTCGAGTTGCGGTTGCAGGCCGTTCTTCTGAATGTCGTCTTCATCAAAGAAGGTGCCAAGCTCCACGTTGTCGAACCAAGCTCGCTTCGTCATATTGGCCGAACCGATGTAGATGCCCCTGCCCTTCCACCAGATGATTTTCGGGTGGTAGTAATCGGCCACCAGTAGACACTGCACGCTCGTGATCCATTTGTTCTTTAAGAACCAGTCGATGACTGGCTCCTTGACGGGAAGCGACTCGTCGTAGCGTCCGTAGAAGGTCAATGGCACCTTGTGGTCGATAGCCTTCTGGATGAAAGGCAGAAAATGGCCGTCGGCGTAGGCTACAGCCACTACGATCGCGCTGGCATGCGGTGTATGCGTCGCATGAAGTGACTCGAGAAGGACATTGTTGAGGTGGCCGGCGACGAGTTTCATGTGAAATACAGGATCTGAGCGGTCCGAGCGGACCTTTGGATGAGAGGCTGAACAAAGATCAAAGAACGCACGTTGAGCCTCAGTGAAATCGGAGGGCCGCCCTCAGTCAGTATGGGAATAGGCTCATCGACTATGCGCTGAATAGCCGCGCAGCTGACAGGAACTCGCTCGGCAGCCCGCTGTAGAGTGGTACCTGGATAAGTCTCTCAAGCCAGAGATCCGCGAATCCAATACCCCGAGTGATGCGGGCCAGAAAGAGGCTACTCAGATGCTGCTGTGTAGTTGATGCGCGCCGCGGGGCCAAGGCGCTGCTTGATCGCCTCCACAGCCTCGACGGACCGATCGCCCCATTGATTGGTCAGCGCGTAGGTCTCTCCCTCATATTTGAAAAGTCGATCGTCGGCGTAGAAGTACCGTTTCGGATCGGTTCGACCGGCTGATCTAAAGGCACGAACAAACTCCTCCGAATCGACGATGTGGGGAATTTGATAGAAGAGTTGCGTTGAACGCCACGAGATCAAGGTGCGAAGCTCCGCCGGTGTGATTCCATGGTTGATTGCTTCCCTGACCGCAAAGAACACCAGATCGCGCTTGGGAAGGCGCTTGTGAGTGACGCCGCCGATCGTCGCGTCATAGCGCGTGAAGTCCCGGGACTGCGTCTTGACGGCCTGCCGAACGGCGGCTTCTTTCTTCCAGATCTTGACCGTGTACTCCTCGGCCTCGGGCAGCGGTATCACCTGTTGGATCTCCAGCAGGACGCGACCTGGCTCGAGCCGATAAGGTCGCATACGAACGCAGGAGATATCCAGCCCGTTTGAGTTGAGCCAGAGCACGGTGGTGGTCACCTCGATCGAGAAGTCCGCGGCCGCCAGCACGATGCGCACGCTCTCAGACAGGAGCGGCTCCGCGCCCTGGCCCAAGAACGCCATGATGTTCGCATGTGGATCTTCGTTGTGGCGGCCGTCGTCTTCCAGATACTTCCGATGCGCCTCCACGGCGTCTTCGAATGTCATTGCGGAAACCATTGCCGCATAGCGTATGGCCTGCAGTTCGAGGTGGCCTCCGTCCTCGGTGCGTTTGAGTTCGATGACGACCAGTTCGGCATCCCGCGTGAGCCCAAGGAGGTCGATGCGGCGAAGGCTTTTCTCAAATGACCCAAACTCCTCGGCCAGGATCATGGTGTCAGGCGAGATGTGTTCGATGCTACGTTTCAACAATCGCTGAAGGTCATTCCTCTCGGTAACTCGTTCTTCAGCGAACGTCGTTCGGTCGATCTTCCGAATTGTTTCGGATCCAAGTTCGAAAATTGCCATGCTTTGCCTTTGGTGAACGTCTCGCGGTACTGTATCGAAAGTAGTGAGTCAAGATGCGCGTTCAGCACATCGGTCGATGAGGCCGTTGCCTCGCTTACAGAACTTGCAGGCTCGACGCAGGGGCCGAGGACCCCCGCGTCGAGGTCAACGGGGGGCGGCCCTGTCGGTAGCGCGGCGGGAAGCAGCCAGATCGTGCTTAGGTGGCAGGCTTGGGTACATCGGGCTGGGTCGAAGGCCTGCTCCGAACGGCATGATTCACGATGTACCAAGCAGGCAAAGGATGGCGATGGAAGCGGGCCGATATGGCGGCGAGAAGCTCGAATGGCGTCCCGGTCCACTTGAAATCCTCATAAGCGGCCGCTCCAGGAGGCGTCTGCAACGATTGCCGGACCTCGTCCTCGGGGGACTCCAGAAGTCGGATCGACTTTGACACCCCAACGTCGACGACCGTTCGTCGGCTTCCGGCGAGGGTTTCCAGTTCAACCGAAGGGGTCCAGCGCTCCGCGGTCACCTCAGACATCTTTGGAGCCACCTGGTTGATGAGGATACCCAAGGCTTTCCGGTCGTTCAGCAGCCCGGCGAAAGTGCCGAGCATGGGGAACAGTGTTGACGTTCGGAAATGCTCTCGCGGGTCCACGTCTTCACCCTCTTGAGAAGCGATCGCATCTTCGTACGAGTCTGTGTCGATCGGCAGCCACCGGTCGTTGGTGACTGCCACCCGGAGCATCTGGACCGCCGCATCGAGAAGCGCCTGGGCCGACTTCAGGTCGCTCTCCCCAATGAGGGACAGCAATGCGAGGCTCATATCGATCGACTGGCCGTCCATGGTGGGGAGGTGGCAGCAGCCATGCTCGTTGATCACGCGCACGAGCAACTCTCGGATGTCGTGACGATGCAGCTCTGTCCCCTCCATATGCTGAAGCATCAACAGCGTCAAGCCCAGTCGACCGAGTTCTTCAAAGACAAGGTCTGTATAGAAAACATGCTCAGGCCGATAGCCGAGCACTTCGCGTTTGTGGATCAGGTGCTTCGCAAGCTTCTGGTAATACCTCAGCAGTGCGCCCAACTGCATTCCAAAAACGTTGAGAAAGCGTTCCTGAAATTTCTTGTCGCGCTGCCAGCCTGCTCGAACCGCATCGGCCCACAGCCGCAGCAAGACATACTCGCCGGCGATGACACCCGGCTTCAGGTTCCCTTCGGTCTCGCACCAGCCCAGCAGCACGGCCCAGCCCATGGCCGCCGCCGCGCAGCGCCGCAGAAAGTTCTTCTTGCGGGCCCCCACCGGCTTTGAGGCCTCCTTTGCTGGCGTCTCCATGCACGAATCAATGAAGCGGATGAACCTGTGTACCGAAGCCTCGGTCTCCTCGAGCGTGGCGAGCGACGCTCGCAGGTCGGATTTGCCTTTGTCCAGAAGCAGGGATTCGTTGAAGATGTACCTCTCGATCAAAGGTGTCAGCTCATCGCTTCCCCAGAAATGCAGGGACTGGCGTTCGCGCTCAGCGATGTCCTTGGAAAGAGCGGCATATCCATCCAGAATCTCCTGTTTGAGAAATCCGTTGGACACCAGGACAATCTGTTTCTCGCAATCCTGAAGGCCTTGCGGCAGGCGATTGCGGATGAACGTGTTGGAAGCCTCTCTGATGGAGGAGTCAACGGTCTGCTTCCCTCCGAAGAATCCCTCCCTGACGACGTCGCCGAATTTGATGACGAAGAGATACACGACCTTCTTGCCATCACTGCCTTGGAACGTTGACACCGCGTCGACACCTGCCTGGTTCACACCTTGCTGGGGGCGGCTGAGGATGGAATGCCCCATAGCCAAAAGCAATTCTGGCAGCAGCGCATCGAGTTCGTTGCGCTCGCGCAGGCCTGCGAGATAGTGCGAAAGAACGAGCTTGATGCTCACAGCTTTCCTCGCTTCATAAGGGATTCGCGTCGAAGAGCGCCAGCGATCGGCTCCGTCAATTCCGAGACCGGGGGTTCCCAGAAGATGGAGAAGGGCGCCATGGTCAGCGTCTGCTGCTCGGTCCGGTCGCCGTGATGGATTTCGACCGCCGTGCGGTTGGCATACTTGAAGCGCCGCGTTGGGAACAACTGACTCAGCAACGAATTCTCATCGGCGCCGCCATGGATGGCCTTGCTCCTTTTTCGCCGGATACTGGCGAGCATCAGGCGCATCTGAATCGACATTGCAAGCTCGCGAGCCTCCGGCAGCCCCTTGAGACCCTCGTTGTAGCTACGCAATCTCTCCAGCGCTTGGCGGGCTACTTCGAGATTAACCAAGGGGTTCTTGTCGGAGGAGAGGAGCTTCTGCGTGGAGATGGGCAGCTCTTCAATGTGAAGCTCCATGAGTTCGTCAGCCAGAGCCGGTACGCCCTCATCCCCGCCGTGCGCCGAGGCCAGGCTCAATAGCCACCCAAGTGATACGGCTGGGCACGCATTGATGCCCATCAGTCGAAGCAGTACCGCCTGCGCTCGCTTGGACTCGCTTTCCGCAAGGTCGAACGCGACAGGGGTCGTCGCCCTCAGGTAATGAACGTCGATATAGTGGCAAATGGCGCCACTGAGGTCACGGTACTCATCGTCAGGAAGCCAACGTAGCATTGCCAGGACGAACGAGCCTGGATTACAAGCAATTGCCTCGATGCTTCTTCGCGCGTCTTTGTGCAAAAAGTCCTCGAGCTTCCCCTCTTTGACCGCGTTGCGGAACAATGCGTCAAGCTCTGCGAGCGCATCTTGCGTGGCTTGACCGTCTCCCTCCAAGGCTGAAGCAAAGATCCGCCGTAGTTCGTAATAGGTTCTGCTGGGCATCTCGGTGTTGTTGGGAAGTAAGCGCCACTAGCGCCGTCGCGCGCCATCGGCTGACCGGACGTCAACGACGCCCCTGCCAGCGGCCAACGCCTCCGCGCTGGTGCGGTATCTCCGAGAAATACCTATGGTTTTCGAAGTGTCCTCGATTCCGGGGGGCAGAAGCCTGCAAACCCAGCCTTCGGACGTGAAAGCCCAGGAGCTATACCAACGGACGTGCAGCATCCAGCCCTTGTAAGACTCGCGAACGACTGACGATGAGTTCAGGGAACGGATGGCCATATCTGAAGCTGGAGGGCGAAGGGCAACAACGCGTGCCATGCGTTGGCGACAAAGGCGCTGAAATTTGCTTGCCCAGACTGGGACGGCGAAGAGTGATTGAGATCCTGCAGAGGAACTACCCAAATGGACATTCGCAACGTTCACCTTATCCACGCGACCGCGGCCGAAGTTCAGGCTTTTCTCAGGGAGTTTATTGAAGGCGCTTCTTGACTACCTCACAGCTAAAACTTGTGACCGTACCGAGCAGCCCAGTTGTTCCAGCAGATGGTCTCATAGGCATTGAGATCTCCGAGCGGCGATTTACAAGCCTCGACACTGCACATCGACGGGTCTTTCAGGATCGCGCCATGGACGCGCGCGCATCCGGCAGGCGAATTGGGAGACAACTTGAGTGCGTTTTGCGTGTGACGCGCCGCCATACCTACTCGCCCTGTGTAGAGCGCGATCTCCCCGAACACCGCCTCATAGGTTGCCGAATCCTCGTGGATGCGTCTGTTGCGCCATAAGAAACGGATAGCCTCGTCGCTCAACCCCTGCGAATGCAGGCAACGTGCCCATTGGCCTGCCGCTTCCCCAGTCAGTTTCTCCCGGCCAATCTCCACCCAAGGCCCAGCCTCCTTGCAGCGAGATGGATAGTCGGAAAGAAGGGCGAGCGCATAGTTAGCGGCGATGCTGGCCCTGTCTGGCCAGAGCGCTGCAGCCTTTGCGAAGTAATCTTCTGCCCCTTTCCGGTCGTTGTGCAACTGCAAGCGCCGCGAGCCATAGGTGCTGTATGCCGCAGCCCTCTCGCGGGCAGTGCCTTCCAGGGTTGCCTGGATGAGGGCCTCGTCGCCCTTATGAGCATCCTTTTCCAGATTAACCCTCATCCATGCGTACCGGTAGGGCGAATGGGCCCAAACAATCTGAGTAGCCATTGCTGGGACGCTGCTGGCAGTCAAGGGAAGGGGCGATTGATAGACTGACTTGGGCGCATCATCTCCTGTGGCTTGGTAGGTTAAGCTGACCTCGCGGTCACTGACCTTGAACTCAACGTAACTGTCAAACATCTTCGAAAAGCGCGCCATCAACCTACGCGTGAACGGATAACCGTTCAGTTCGTCTGTGCACCCCCTGTTCAGCATGGCAATGAAGGGACTGCGATACTCAGACCTCCACCGACTGAAGGAATCGCCCACTTGATTCTGGACTTGTCTGGCAAGAGCAAAAAGACCTTCACGGTCCTTTGTCGTTCGCGCATCAATGCACCGTAGCCAGATGCTTTCTCTCCAACGGTACTCGTTCGCGATCGCGACTACGGGGGCGATGCATGCCCAAGCGATCGTCGACACGCAACACACCCAGGCAACTGCCATGAGACTACCGCGCAACGAGTTGCTATTCTGGCCCGACACATCCTTGCGTCGGCCGCCGATCCATCGCACCGCCAACGAGGTCGTCCATATGGAAACGACAAAAACAAGGCCACCCAGTGCGTAGTAGGCCAGTACCTCCGCGTACGAGAGGGGGAACTGGCCAAGATCGAAGATCTCTTCCCCGAACGTCCTTTGAAGCATCTTGACCAGGCTGTGAAGTGCCTTCTCATACATGGTCTGGTGAGACGCTCCCCAAGGATCAATGATGAGCAGGGGAAGCAGGATATTTATCGACATCAATGCCGCCGCGGAAGCAATCAGGAGCCATACCGTGCCGCTAAAGCCACGCCCTCCTCCATTGGGAATCGAGGCAATCCCTATTGCGTAGGCGGTGACGACCCCACAAATAGAGGCAGCCGCATAGAAGGAGGCAAGAACAATGCTTTCCCACGCTTGGTCCCAAAACGAAGCTCCCTGCTCGTAACCTGCGGTTGCCCGGGTGATCAACAGCGCCACACCTATGCCAGCGGCGATAGCGAAGTTTGTTCTGAACAACGACATCCAGTCGGAGAGTCGGCGGTGCGAGACGGTGCCGCGCCCATGTTGATAGCCGATCCAAGCGATCGTCGATTGAGCCACCACGAAACAGACGGCTTCGAGCACGCCAATGGCACCGGATCCCGGGCCCTCCGCTGTATCGATGAGAAGGAGACCCTGACAGGCGAGAAGTCCGGCAGCCAAGTTGTCGACGCGATGCATCTCGCGCGGCTGCTCGAGCACCGAAGCTCTTTCGCGGCTACCGGGATGAAGCGCCAGCCAGTCCCATCCACCGTGACGATGTGACCGGAGCAGAGCCGCCAATGGCGCTGCATAGCCCATGGCGCCAGCAATCCTATCAGCCTCGAACTCTCGTATACGCATGAAAGCTGCGTACGCCAGCAAGAGTGCGACGGCCGATCCGATCGGCTGTGACACGACTCTGACAACAAATAGGATTTCTGACTGACGGAGGGGTTCATTCATCCAATATGTAACGGGCCAACTAATCCATACCCATACGCGCGATCCGATTCCGAAAAGCAGCCCCAGAACGACCAGACACGTCGCGAACCGCACAGCATGGCGGACGAGAGACGCCCGCCACGCGTCACCATTGGCGATGTGAGCGAGCTCGTGCGCGATGATGCCCCCCACCTTTGTGCTGTCCAGTCGTGCAAGTAGGTCAATCGCCACCGGCACCACCAGCTTCAACTTCATGCGCTGATACTTGATCGAGGCATCTGAGACGGCGGAAGAAACCACGATCTCCGGGACTTTGATGTCGAGCTTCTTCGCTGATACAGCAACGAGACTAGTCAGGCTCGCGGTAGCAGTTCGCCCGTAGCCCACGCGAATCCTGGTCAACCAAATGAAGGCAACTCCAACGACCAAAAGAAGCCAGGCGAGCGACGGAGTGAACGACATGAAGACCAGCGTCTCCATGCTTTTAGAAACCGCCGACCATGATGCGAGGACTGCAAGCAGCAACGTAACGAGGAACAGCGCCCTTGAGAGAAGGGAGTGCTCCCGTGAACAATCGTCAGCGACGAACATGCGCCACCCGCGAGAAGACTAGCTGGGTTGAATGGATTCCAAAGTGGATTGCAATTTCGAAGAGACTGCTTTACAGAGCCGCTCAGAGGCCTCCTTGGACATACCGCGCTGCTTGGCATTGGCCGTCACGGCCTCCAGCACCGTTGCGATGGTCGCGAAATCATCGGGCACGAGCGTTCGGACCTTAGCGGCTTCCGCGGTGCCGAAAGCCAAACGCTCGATGAGCACTTTCAGACGCGGCGTGACCACGTCGCTGGCTACCTTGCCGACTATGTCCTTGGTCATCCACAGCGCGACACCAATCAAAGCGGGGGAGGCCATTTGGGACCAGACCCAACTGTCACCAATGCCAGAGGCAAGCGGGTCTTCCCTGTGATTCACGGGTCGCTCAAGTGCCTCGAGCAACTCATCCAGTAGGAGCAATTCCTCCGGCGCAACAGCAGCGATCAGTGTCTGCGCAACTGAGCGTGCAACATCTTGGCTCAAGGCTCGCTCTCCAAACTGTTTTTTGGAGATTGGATGGAGTTTTCGTGCATTCGTCAATCCCCTGAATGGGCAGTGGACAGCAGCACACGCCATCGCTATCACGAAAAGTCCGTTTCGCCCTCGTTGTGCGGGGCGGTGTCGGCCGCGTAGCTCGAGGTCGGGCTCGCCCATTCGATGGCCCAGGTGGACCTGATCTACAGCTGATAGGTTTCGTCCAGCCGCATGACCCGGTTGGGCTAGTGAACGGCTGCGCGATCTGAGGAGGCGCATGCCAGCGATCTGCACGATCGGCTTGTTACCGAACCGTATAGGGTCGCATAGCCAGTTTGCCGCAGTGCTGACGGGCGCGATGATGCCACCCGCCAGCACAGCAATGTCATAGTCCAGATCCTTCGCAAACAAAAAGGTCTCGAGCTCCGTGTGAATGTCGGAGAGTATGAGCAACTTCAAGAGCCATCGTGCCCGGCGAGAGTTCCCACATTGATGACCAGCCCAGGATCGAACGCCTTGTTCTCGATCCTGCCGCTCCAGTTGACGTAACCGCGCGGATTGCTCACGACTCGGCATAAACGGACTCGATAGTCGAACTGCTGGTGCGTGTGCCCATGCACCCAGAGCACGGGCACATCGAAGAAGGCTTCTGGAAGCTCAGTGACGAAGGCCCCCGAGGCCCAGTCATCGGCGTAGCGCTGCGAAAGCGAGCCGCGATGAGGTGCATGGTGCGTCACAACCACTGTCGGCCCAGCGAATGGCTCCGAAAGCTTTTCGCGCAACCAAGCTCGCTGCACTTGGTGAATCCGAAGCGTGTCAGCTGCTTGAAGCTTTCTTCCCTGCTTGTTGCGCCAGGTATCGGGTTCTGCCGACTCGTCGACCGTGCGGATCAGCGCGTAGTCGTTCAGCAGATTGGTCGCCATCTTTATGGCTCGTTCGACATCGCTGATCAGACCTTCAGGTGTCTCGATGGCAAGCTCGAAGTCGGTCCACAGCGTCGCGCCGAGGAAGCGCACGCCGTCGATCACCAACTCATCACCATCGAGCAGATGGACATTGCTTCCTTCGGCTTCGCGGCGCGCTTCGGCCAGTGTCGTGTCCAACCGGCCGTCGTAGTACTCGTGATTGCCCAGCAGATAGATCACCGGCTTGCCGCAGAAGCGATCCGCCGCCCACTGGACGGCGCGTTTGGCCGGGGAGTGAATGTCACCGGCGAGGATGACGACATCGAATTCGAGATCAGGCACCGGCTCGAAGGGAGCGAACTCAAGGTGAAGGTCGGAAAGAACCAGCACTTTCATCGGAGCTCTCCTTCAAAGTGAGTGCGAAGCTCGGCACTCGCTTTGTCGTCGAAGCCGACGAACGAGCCGCACACCACCAGATGGTCCTTGCAGCGGTCGAACTGCCATTCGGCATCGTCGAGCGCGACCCAAGGCCCGTCGACCGCATCGTGAAGTTGCAGCCAAGCGAGGATCTGTCCTTCGCGGTGGGCGAAGGGGTGGGGAAGACCAAATTCGCGCGGGGGGGGCGCGCCAATGATTCGGGCCCGAATGTCCTCGGAGAATGGCTTGAGGAGTGTCGAGTAGGCCAGCCGTTCGCGCCAACTCGAGCTGATGACGATTCTCACATGAGGGAACTCGCGCAGCAACGCCTCTAGGCGCGGCAGGAAGCAGAAATCCGTGCCGTCGTCGGGCAGGTGCCCCTCCCCCTCGGGGTGGAGCACGCCGTCGAAGTCGAGAAACAGGATCACCCTGGACCTCTCGATCCATTCTCATCGGCGTCATACGACTCCGCCGTAGTGGATGGCAACGAGCATTGATCGCACCTTGTCCGAGCCGCCCGCGGCAGCGAACGCTGTTGGCGTTTGGCCGTCGAGCCATTCGTTCGGCTTGTCCAACCAGGCTTGGGCGTCTGCGCCGAACACCTGGGTCGCGAGACCCAGCAAGTCTTGTGGAGGACCTCCCAACCCAAGCTCCCACCGCGGATCCCGTGGCCACGCCAGGTACGAACCCATGTCGACCCCGAAGGCGCGGAACGGCGCTGAGGAAGGCATCAAGCCCTTGCCGGCGTAATTAATATCTTGGTGATGATGGCCGTGCACTACAAACAGGACGCCGAGCTTCTCAGCGAGCTCGTCGATTACCCGCCAGCCGTGCGGATGCGCCGAAGGCGCTTCGTGTGTCACCAGGATGTCGGCAGGACCGCTCCGCAGCAGTTGCTGGTAGTCGGCCGGGAAAATGGAGGATCGGTGCTTGAGGGAGATGGAGTCGCGCCACCGCTCTTCTCGCTTCATGGTTCGGCGCATGGCATCGCTCGACTGGAATGCAGCCTCCTTGATCGGGCGCCGAGGATCCCAGATCTTGCTGCGGAAGATGCCACCCAACCCCGCGACGTTGTAGCCGGCCACGGAGACCACACGGCCATGGAGATTCCGATCCGCAAGCTCCGAATGCCACACGTGATCGTGGTAGGCCTCCGTATCGGAATCATGATTCCCAGCTATCCAGTGGACCTCGGTGAGGTTCAGGATCGATTGCAGTTCGATATGCAGAGGTTGGCGCGCCTGGAGGTCGCCCAGCAGCACGATCGCTTCGGGCCGCAAGCGCTCGACCGCGGCGATCACGGGGGCGAAGTCACCGTGGGGGTCGCCGAAGAACATCAGCTTGGGTCTTGGCCGCTCGTGCTCGGAGCGCACATGGAGGCCCGATGGGGCGTGAGGTTTCATTTCATGTGCGTCGAAGTGGCGATGAAGCGTCGGTCAACCGCAAACCGTAGGAAGTGCGAGCGCAGTTCCTGGAAGCTGTCCTGGTCGAACGCCCGCGCGGGATCCGTGAGCACGAGCCGCGCGAAGCCCACTTCGAAGTTCGAAGCCCAATCGTCAAGTGCGACCCATTCTGCGTCGCTGCGCCCATTCCCATCGAGCCAGGCCTGAATCTCCAACTGGCGCCTGTTGCTGACGCCCACACTGGGGTCAATTTGCGGCGTGGCTCCGATGATTCGATGCTGGATGTCGGCACTGAAATACCGCTGCAGCTGCTCGATGCTTTCGGCTCGCCGCCAATCCGACGAGATGACGACGTCGACAGAATCGAACTCTCGAAGAAGCGCTTCCAGCCGCGGCAAATGGCTGAAGAACCTGCTGCTGAACGAGTAGTCCGCGCCGACAGGATGAAGAACGCCATCGACATCCAGGAACAACAGATCGCTGGAATCACCATTGCGGCCAACGGCATCATGGGTCAACGTCGCTTCTGCCATGGGTAGACGGCCAGTACAGGGCTTCATCATCCAACAAACCCGGCCTGGAAGGACTCAAGGAGATTGAGCACGTCGGCAGCTCGCCCTTCGGCTACCAGCGACTCGGCGGTCCTGCAATCAAACAGCGCGAGTGGCTCGTTCCTGCACCAAAGGATGGCCGCCTCGAGGTCCCCGCCCGCGACCGCAGTCGCGGCGGCCAGCACTTGCTGGATCGTGCGGGTAGATGACGGGATGTCACTCATAGCTCGACCACGAGCTCGGGGTTGAACTGCTTGTTCTCCAAGCCGCGGCCATGCTGCAAGTACCCACGGGGATTGCACACCACCCGGCAGTTGCCGACTTGATAGTCGAAGCTCTCGTGAATGTGACCATGCACCCAGAGTGACGGCACTTCAAAGAAGGAACTTGGGAGCTGGCTCACAAAAGATGCGGACAGCCAGTCGGACTGATAGTGCCGCGCGAGAGAGTTTCGATGCGGGGCGTGGTGGGTCA
>Ga0182008_10000686_pt1 | contig 24407 bp, 21 predicted proteins | sample Sormic07211129_1_FD_120482 | JGI IMG/M metagenome (GOLD analysis project Ga0182008, IMG submission 120482) | Rhizosphere microbial communities from Sorghum bicolor, Mead, Nebraska, USA - 072115-129_1 metaG | ecosystem: Host-associated > Plants > Roots > Rhizosphere | place: USA: Nebraska...
GATTGGTGGTTGAGATAGCTAAGAGTAAAGATCTGACGCAGGGTGCTGTTGGACAAGAATTAGGAACTACGATCAGCTTAAATAAAATGACCATTGATGTAAGTAACCAGCTCATGGAACCTACCTATTGGAGTGATATAGAACCAGCGTTTGGTACGTTCAGCGCAGTCAAGTTTAAGTTCATGATCGAAGTAACTGGATTATCAGATTTCTCTTACGAGGCCATTGGCACTAGTGGTTATTACAACTTGCCTGTGAAACTGAGAAATGCACTGTCGGAATATGAAGCTCTTCACGGTCCGTTAATTGACGAATTTGGCAACCAGGTTACATTTTAATTCAATTAAAACTAAAGCTCATGCGTAAACATATTTTTATTAAAGGTCTACTTTCTTGCCTATTAATAATGGTCTTTTCCTGCCGGAAAAACGATCAGAATTTCATTTATGATAAAATGAATGAAGTTTCCATAAAAACCGACTCTACATCTTTTGCCGTTACACAACTGGATTCTCTAAAGATCAAGCCCCAACTGAAGGAATCCATACCGGGAGGGGATAGCTATACCTATGAATGGAAAATCTACCCCCAAATTACTGTTCAGGGGCAATCACCAGTGATATTATCGACAGAAAAGGAATTGAAGGCGAAAATAGTTCTGCCCCCAAACACTTATAACTTACAATATAAAGTAACCAATTCTAAGACCGGAGTAGCCTCTTACATGTTATACAGAGTACTTGTAAATGGAGCATTTTATGAAGGGTGGATGGTCTCTAACAATAAGGATGGAAAGGCTCAGCTGTCTTTTGTACGTGCAGACAATGCATTGATCCTTAACCCTGCAGAAGCCGTGAATCATACCACTTATCCTGGTCATGCCCTGGCGGCCTATTCTGCTGTTGATTATAATATTGCATTAACACTTTTTTTTACCGATCAAGGTGTTTACAGGTTCAATGCTAATGATCTTTTGCAGAACGGAACAACAACTAGTCTTTTTCCTGGTGGCAAGCAGTTTAACACGACCCCAACTTATGCATTAAATAAGCTGGCTACCGATCAGTATATTGTTAGCGAGGGCGGACTTTACGCCTCACTAGGGCCAACATTCTACCCGGCAGAAGTATTGACCCCATATTCGGATAGGTTTACAGGAGATTACCTGCTTTTTCCAGCCATAATATCCACTACGCAGAACTCCACATTTTTTTATGACAACAAATATAAACGGTTTATGCAAGCTGCCTATCTAGACAGAACGCTCGAGGTATCGCCCGGTAGTGCTGCTGCAAGTTTTGATCTGTCTAATGTGGGTAAAACTATGATTGCCTGCGATTATGGAGCACAGAGTTATTCGCAAGACGAGTTCTATTTTATAATGGAAGACCAGGGCGGCCGTTATTTGTATTCCATCAATGGAACTACACCTGGGTTAAAACAAACCATAGGCAATAGCCCGGATATTGACAAGGCATCAGCATTTGCAAGCTCAAGTGTTGTAAAGCATCTGTATTATGCCGCAGGAAATAAGATTTATCTCTATGATATATTGGCCAATTCCGCCCGTTTGCTCTATACTTTTCCTGCTGGCTATACCATAAAAGACATCAAGATGTTGCGTTCAACCAGTAAACGAATTGTGGCTGCGGTTAACAAAGGTTTAGCAGGTGAAGTGTATTATTTTGATCTGGATAATCTGGGGAATTTTATTGGCAATACCTATGTTAAGAAGTTCGAAGGCTTTGGAGAAATTGTGCATTTAAGCTATAGGAATCCATAGTCTGCTTTAACCCTATCAAAAAAAATCTTAAACCATAAATAATAAAACACAAATGAAAAGAATAATAACCGTTGTAACGTGTCTTTGCTTTTGCTTTGGTGCTTATAGTCAGCAACCGGCTAAAAGAGCAAGCCTGGACTCCCTTAAGGTCATTAACGACCCTTTAAAGCAGGAAGTAATATTGAACCGCGTGAAAAAAGCTTATCCGACAGATAATTTTGACCAATATAATTTCACCCTGGCTTACAATTTCGCAAATGCAAAAAATACCGCTAAGGCTATGATGTACTTCAAGAAAATCGATGGAAGATCACGTACAATGGCCTTAGGCACTATTCCAAGCCAAATCATGACGTATGACCTCAAAGCTGCAGAGGCCATGGTGAGCGAAGAAATGGCAAAAGCAGATAATTCCCAGGAGGATCGTATGATGCTGCTAAATATATACAGTCAGGTCATGGACAAAAAAGGGGAGAGTAATAAGGCATTTGCAGCAATGAAGGAATATTACGATCAGACCAGCAAAAAAAGCCCGGAGCTGACTGCATATTACTATTATTTGTTAAGCAAAACCGGGGAGAACAAAGCAGCATTCCCGGAACTTGAAAAGGCAGTAATCGAAGGAAGAGCAAATGAAGATTTGAAAGAAGAACTCAAAAGTTCCTTCGCCAAACTAAATCCTGGAAAAGATGTAAATGATTATATGCGGTCGATTAACCAGCAAATGGAAGCTAAATTTGAAAAGGAAGTGGCTTCTCAGATGGTTAATGAAACTTCTCCAAATTTTAAGGTAACAGACCTTAGTGGCAAGGAGGTGTCTCTTGCCGATTTTAAAGGTAAAACAGTTGTTCTTGATTTCTGGGCGACCTGGTGTGGTCCATGTAAAAGATCGCTTCCAGCTATGCAGATGGCAGTGGATAAATACAAGAATGATCCAAATGTAAAGTTTCTTTTTATCCATACCTGGGAATCTGCATCAGACCCGAAAGCTGATGCGATGAAATACCTTGCCGATAACAAGTTCAATTTACCACTTTATATGGACCTAAGAAATGCTATAACACAGAAAAACCCTGCAGTAACCTCATTTGGTGTTGATGGAATTCCTGCAAAGTTTGTGATTGATAGAAATGGGCATATCCGATTCAAGATGAGCGGATTTGGAGGGACTAACGAAATTGCCGTTGCAGAATTGTCAGCAATGATTGAATTGTCAAGAAAAGCCAGTTAAAATCAAAAAATGAAGAAAATTATTTTAATTACGATTGTAATAGCGGTTTGTTTTCTGTTTGCCAGTCAGGTTCAAGCTCAATCGCTTCCGGCCGATACCAGTTTCACAGGTTTATTCAATTCCGTTAAATCAGAGGTAGACGCTTCGCGAATGGAATTAATGGTGAATGAAATGATCAAAAAGAGTCGGGGAGAGCATGACCAGATGCTAATTGATGCGAGTGCTCAGAATACTGCTATTGCTTTTGCTGAATCAGGTAATATTCCCAAAGCAAAATATTGGGTAGCTAAAGTTCAGGCAAGTGAATGGAGAATTTCTACACTGTCAAATGTGGTGCGTACCTTAATCGATCGTGGTAATATAAAAGATGCCGAGGCAATTGTGGGACCAATTGTAGATCCTGCTAAAGGTTCTTCAGAATTTACTTTGTCTGAAGAGGAGAAAGTACCGTTCCATGGTTTATATGGAATGATCTGCTACGAACAAGGCAAGTATAAAGAAGCACTACTGTATTTAAACACTGCGGAAGGCAAAACTGGGGAAACCCAAGAACTATACGCCCTGGCCTTGAATCGTTCAGGAAACATTGATCAAGCATATGATGAGGTGATTAAAATCATGAGCCGGGCTACGCATCTTGGAGATGATTTTAAAAAAGAGGCTAAAATACTATTTATCAAAAAGCAAGGGAACGATAAACGATTTAATGAAATTGTAGATTCAATTGCTCAGGTCCAGACTCAAAAAATAATAACGAAAGTAGAAAAGATGAAAGTCAATGAACCGGCACCTGATTTCGAAATTTCTGATTTCAACGGAAAGACTGTTTCTCTGAAAAGTTTAAAAGGAAAAACAGTCTTTATCGATTTTTGGGCAACCTGGTGTGTACCATGCGTCGCTTCTTTTCCAGGAATGCAAAAGGCTGTGGATTATTATAAAGGAGACGAATCAGTGGTGTTTATGTTTGTGCATACCGCCGAAAAAAACTCAAATGCAACCGAAGAAGCAAAGAAGATGATTGCCAGCAAGAAGTGTAGATTTGATGTGTACATGGACCTGAAGGATAAAATAACCGGTAAAAATCCGATGTTATCAGCTTTTCGGATAAGCGGTTTGCCTACAAAATTAGTTATAGATCAAAATGGAATCATCAGGTATAGGACTGCTGGATATATAGGTGTGGATGAAGCCATTCCTGAGATCAAAACAATGATTGATATGGCTAGAAAGGGCGCAAAAGCTCAATAAATTATACGCTCCTAATTAAACAATAAAACGGCTGGCCTCAAGCCAGTCGTTCTGAAAAAAACAAAATGCTTAAAAATTTATATCTATCCCTGCTGTTGTTAGCCGGCAATCCGCTTATGGCTCAAATTGGCCCGGCACAGATTTTAAATGATACAAGATCGTTTGAAGTGAGTGCCTGCAAACCTTCAAAAAATAAAATTATCAGTGTTTGGATGGAAAAACGTTCTATGCGAAAAGACGATGACGAAAATGCAGCAGACATGCAGGTGGCCTACAAGTCGTCGATCAACAATGGAAAGAGTTGGACAGAAAAGGGTATTGTTGATTTACCAAACACTTTTGCGACAGGAAATCCCTTTGTATCAAGTAACGAAAAAGGTGAAGTCTACATGGTATGCATGCACATCGGTAAAGACTTTTATTCCGGTAATATTTCTTTATATGAATTTGATTTTGCGAAAAAGATGTTTGATTTAAAATCAGTTCCCATTAAAAGTGAAGATAAGCTGTTAGATAAACCCTCGTTTATATGCCATGGAGATGAAATTCATTTGGTTTACGTTGCTTATCCGAAGAATATGAAGAATTCCGTAAAATATCAAATGTCTAAAGACAAAGGGAAAACCTGGACGGAACCTGTCGATGTATTTGCCGGCATCACAGGTGGGCATTTAGGTCCCGCGATTGTTATGTCAAATAACAAGCAAGTACTGATTTCTATAGGAGGATACGGGAAAAAGAATATTCTGGTTACCAGGAGGACCAATTCCGATAGCATAGCTTTTGAGAAACCTACCATCGTAAGTCAGGTTTCCGCTAAACAAGGAGCTGCCATGACAGAATTGTCATCTTATGAAAACGGGTTGATCCTAACGTGGCAGAACCCACATCAGAGAAGTGAAACGTATTTGTCTTATAGTAAGGATGACGGTGTCAGCTGGGCCAAACCCATTATGGTAACTTCATATGGAAACCTGACTTCAGCAGCTTTCGATGAAATAGGTAATATTCATTGCATTTACTCTGACTTCAATGATCAGAAGTTTTTTGTGGGTTATAAGTTATTCAATCCAAAGTTCGAAGTGCTTAAGTCAGCCTATTTGTTAGAGCCAACACCGCTAACGAACTTTAATGAGTACTTAGGTGCCTATCAAAAATTAATAATTCAAAAGAATGAGTTTTTTGGTTTCTGGATCGATTATCCAAACAAAAGCACGTTAAAGTTCACAAAGTGGAAAATTTAGAAGGTGTTTTATAATTAAACATCTTAATAGTGCCGATTTGCAAAATATTCTACACATTTGCTTTAACATTTAGTAAATTGTATAGAGATAATCAGCCATGTGTATATACGGTGATTTTACAGATCAGCAACTTGTTGACCTTTTAAGGTCTGGAGATCATGCGGCTTATTCTGAATTATATAGACGTTATTTTAAATTACTATTTAAGCATGCATTTGTCCGTTTGAAGAACGAAGATGAATCTAAAGATATAATTCAAGAGCTTTTTACTAATCTTTGGCACAAACATGAATCCTTGCAACCTGATCGAAATATTTCCAATTATTTATATACCGCTGTTCGGAATAGAATTTTTGACCTGATCTCCCGTAAAAATCTTGAATCGAAATATATTTCTCAGCTTCCTCAAAACATAGATATTGCAGACTGCATTACGGATCATTTGGTACGGGAGAATCAGTTGAGACGGCTGATTAACAAAGAAATAGAAGCACTTCCGCCAAAAATGCGTGAGGTTTTTGAACTAAGCAGAAATGAAAATCTGAGTCATAAAGAAATTGCTGAGCGATTAAATCTGACTGAGCAATCGGTTAGAAGTCATGTCAAAAATGCTTTGAAGATACTACGAATTAAACTCGGATTGTTTGTCTGGTTACTATGTCTTTTGAAGTTCTAAACTATTTTTATTTTTTTACCCCCATACCTATAGGTTCGACCGTCTATAGTTTTAAAGCTCCTTTAATTCGATGGATCAATGAAACAGGATATCAAAGAACTGCTTGCTAAATTTAGAAACGGAACGATCAGCAAATTCGAAATAGAATTGCTGGAAACCTGGTATTTGAAATGGATACCAGAGCCTAAAGAGATCAGTATGGAAAGGTTGGATGAATTAGAGGAGGAAATTTACGCCAAATTGCCTCTGCCTTTAAAACAAACTAAACTTTGGCCTAGTATTGCGGTTGCGGCTTCAATTATGATGGCTTTTACTGTTTGCGGTTACCTCTATTATAACAAGCAGCATTTAAAAATACAACAAACATCATCTTATGTAAATGACATCGGACCTGGTAAAGTAGGGGCAACACTCACTTTGTCGGATGGAAAGCAAATCAGGTTAACTGATGTTCCAAATGGAGAAATTGCTAAGGAGACCGGTATTAGCGTTACTAAAAAGGCCAATGGACAGATTGTCTATGAAATTAAAGGAGCCTATGACAACTCTGGTGGCACTAATACACTAAGTACTGCAAAAGGAGAAACTTACATGCTGACATTACCAGATCAGTCAAAAGTTTGGCTTAATGCTGCCTCAAGTTTAACTTATTCTACCAGCTTAAACGTACATGGAATGCGTAGAGTAGAACTTTCAGGAGAAGCATATTTCGAAATTTCTAAAGATAAAATGCACCCTTTTATAGTGAAATCACTAGATCAGGAAGTAAAGGTTTTGGGAACTCATTTTAATATCAGCGCTTATCCGCAAGAAAAAATTAAAACTACATTATTAGAAGGTTCAGTAAATATAAATGGAAGTGAAACATTAAAACCTGGTCAACTTGCTATAAATAACCAAAACAAAATCACTGTTCATGAGGCTAATGTTTCGCTTGAAACTGCATGGATAGAGAATTATTTTGCTTTTAAGGAGGAAAGTACTGAGAGTGTAATGCGAAAGGTATCCCGTTGGTACAATGTGACCATTGTCTATACAAATGAAAATGTAAAATCGATTCATTTAAACGGCCGTATTTCGAGAACGAAATCATTGGCAACTGTATTGGAACGAATAGGAAAAGCAGCGAATTTGCATTTTACCATAAAAGGGAGGAATGTTACCGTTGAGCTGCCCTAGTAAAAACCATATTTAACCATAAAAATCAATCAAAACCAACCAAGATGACCAGACATTTACGAAAAAAGATTTAAAGCAATTAAGGTTGTTCAAATAAAAAAGGGTGGTGCGACTAACACCTCCCTTTCAAAAGTTTGAGTCAACCTTTCCCAACGAACTGATCAGATCAGACGGGGAAGAACTATTATTTAGCAACAAAAGTTTCAACTCAAACCATTCAAAAGTATGCAAATATATGCTTTAAACCAAGGCATGTCACGCTTGTGGCTGCCACCTAAACTGCTGTTAATTATGAAGCTTGTCATAATTATGATGATCGCAGCCCTTACGCAGGTTTCAGCTGCAGGGTTCGCACAAAGAGTTTCTCTAAAGGAGAAGAATGCCTTATTTGATACTGTTATCGAAAAGATCGGTAAGCAAACAGGATATGATTTTGTATTCGATTCGAAAACAATAAGAAATAATACCCGAATAACGGTAAACCTTAAAAACGTTCCACTGGAAGAGGCATTAAATATTATTTTCAAAAATCAGGGCCTGGACTTTAATATTAAAGATAAGGTAATTGTAGTAGAGCGAAAAGAGGCCGGTTTCCTAGATAAAATCTTAGATAAATTTACTTCTATTGATATTAGAGGTATTATTTTAGATGAAAACGGTAAGGCACTTCCTGGTGCAACAGTCAGAATAAAAGGGAGCAATAGAAGCGTTAGTAGCGATGAAAACGGCCGGTTTTTACTGATGGGAATAAAAGGAGATGAAACTCTGGTGGTTTCTTACATCGGATATCAGGTTACTGAGCTTTCCTTAAGTTCAAAAGAATTTGAAAATAACAGAAATTTAACTATAAAATTAAAACCAGCGGCTGGCGAGCTTAATGAGGTAGCCATTGTAAACACCGGATATCAAAAGCTAAGCAAGGAAAAAATAACGGGTTCAGTAGTAACCGTTGGAAGCGCCGAACTTGAAAAGAGAAACAGTACGAACATCATGCAGAACCTGGAGGGCTTAGTACCGGGACTCGTGCAGACCCGTTTGCGAACATCGATCAGAGGTTTAAGTACTTTTGATAATACGATGCAGGGAATTCTTTATGTAGTTGACGGATTACCAATTGAAGGTAATATCAATCAAATTAATCCCTATGATATTGAGAGTGTAAGTATACTAAAAGATGCTGCTGCTGCCGCAATTTATGGTGCCAGGGCATCAAATGGCGTAATTGTAGTTACAACAAAAAGAGCTAAGGAAGTTGGTAAGACAGTAGTAGAGGTTTCCAGTAACATCAGTATAACAGAAAAACCAGATTATAGTTATCAAAATTGGATGACACCTGCTCAACAGGTTAATTATGAAAGTAACTACTATAAATGGTGGTTCAATGGCGGAGGTAAGGGAGGCCCGGTAGTTGCAAATCCAATCAGCGATTTCGAAAGCAGGATAGCCTCGTCGAATTTTATTACACCTATAGCATATGCTTATTATCAGCAAAAAAAAGGAATTATTACCCAGACTCAGGTTGATGCGGTGTTAAACGATCTAAAAAAGAACGATTTCCTTGCCCAGTACAAAGATAATGCGATCCAAACCGGATTAACGCAGCAATATAATTTTGCGATAAGAACCAATAATGGTAAAAATCAAAATAACCTTGTTGTAAACTACACGACTTTCAATAACGGCGGCAATAATAACACCACCGGTGGTGTTGCTGCCGGATCTAATTTGGCATTGATAAATTCTTTCACTAAAACACTGAATCTCTTCTACAAAGGATCATATACTGTCGGGAAATGGCTAGATCTGGATTATGGCGTAAACAGTGTTATTGGTAAGATCAGAACTCATAACAGTGAGTTTGCCAATGATCCAAGTAACGTGCCAGCTTATTATAAGCTGTTGAACGATGATGGCACAAGAGCCTATTATTACACTGGCCGTTTCAATGGTTATAATGCTATTAATAACGAAATAAATTCTGCCCTGGCTTCATTTAAATTTAACCATCTTGACGAGCTGGAACGCGATTTTAATGACAATTCAACATTAAATACCAGATATTATTTAAGCCTGAACATTAAGCCATTGCAAGGATTAAGCATTTCACCGATGTTCCAGGTTGAAGATGGAAGGAATTCCTCCTCAACTTATTCTGAAGCCGATAGCTATACCATGCGGATTCTGCAAAATGTTTATACTACCCGGACCGGAACCGCAGGAAATTATATATATAACAATCTTTTACCAAAGGGAGGGAAATTGGGAACTGCGCAATATAAAAGCACCAATTACACCGCACGTGTCCAGGCAAATTACAGCAGGGAGTTTGGCAAGCATGGAATAATTGCCTTAATCGGAACTGAATTTAGACGGACATTTACAAATGCTGGCACAAGGGGAATTCTCCTGGGCTACGACGACCAATTACAAACCCAATCTACAAATCAGGTAAACTTTGGGAACTTGTATAACATAAATAATGGTACAATTTGGGATGCTAATTACCCGACCCGGCAGTATCACTTTGGACAAATTTCGAACATGGCTTTAAATCCTCGAGAAACCGAACATCGTTATGGTTCGGGATATGCAAATATCACTTACACCTATGATAGAAAGTATAACCTTTTTGGCTCGGCTAGAAAGGATTATGCAGATCTCTTTGGTGGCGACGAAAAATATCGGGGAAGACCTTTGTGGTCTGTCGGAGCATCATGGATAGCTTCAGGCGAGAACTTTATGAAAGACATCAAGTTAATCAATTATCTGAAAGTTAGAGCGTCCTATGGACTAACAGGAAATATTAAAAATGTCACTGCATTTCTTGCGGCAACTACTGGTACAAATGATGTCACTCAGTTACCAAATGCCAGTGTATCGAATCCTCCCAACCCCCAACTAAGGTGGGAAAAAACAGCTACTACAAATATCGGAGTTGATTTTGCTATGCTCGATAATCGTTTAAGAGGAACACTTGACTGGTACAGACGCTTGGGCACGGATCTGTTTGCCAACAAACGCATTGATCCATCGGAAGGCTTTACCTCTATGACAATTAATAATGCCAGTATGATCAATAAAGGCCTTGAGCTGAGTCTGGGGTATGATTGGTTCAGACCAGCAAGGCATGATGGTTTTGAATGGTCCTCAACTATTACTGGTTCTTTAAACAATAACAAAGTGATCAGCGTGGATGAACTAACCAGGAACCCCTTTACTTTAGCTTCCGGAGGTTCATTTAAAGTCGGTTACCCGGTTGCATCAATTTTTGCATTCAGATTTGCCGGACTGAGTGCTACAGGTGTTCCCCAATTCTATAATGCAGCAGGGTTGCCTACAACAGCAACGCTTGGCGCAAATGATGCAGATGCTATTGTTTATGTAGGTAGCGAGGATCCCAGATATAATCTTTCTATTAATAATGATTTCAATTATAAAGGTTTTAGTCTTAGCGTTTTTGCGATTTATCAGGGTGGGAATTACTTTCGGGCAAGGCAGGTTCCTGTCGGATACCCGAGTCCAAGCTATAATCAAACACCTTCATTTGTTTTAAATGGCTGGTCGCCCACAAATACCAACACAGATGTACCTGCCAGCGGGGAGTTTTATCAGGTTCCAATTAATAATCAATACTATTATGCTGATAATTTAATGCGCAGAGCCGATTTTTTTAAGATCAGAAACATTGTTTTAGGTTATGAAATCCCCCGGGAGATCGCCTCAAAAATCAAAGCTTCAAACCTCAGGTTACGTTTTCAGATAGACAATCCCAATATCGTTTGGTACAAGCAAAAAGATATCCGTATCGACTCAGAAACCGGAGGAGCGAGGATTCCGACTTCCTTTGTTTTGGGTCTCAATGCTAATTTTTAATGATGATGAACATGAAAAAAATATTATCCTTTGCGGTTATGATCACAATAGTGTTCCTAACCGGATGTGCAAAGTTTACCGATATTACACCAAAAGGACAAAACTTGCTTAATCGTGCAAGCGATCTGGATCTGTTAATGAATGTCAATTATTCCGGGCAAGCCTATGACTATATTAAGCAGACCATGCTTATAAACGATAATTATCTCCTCGCTGAAAATGTACCAAATGCGATTTCCGGAGTCCAGAGTATGAAGAAAATATTGCTGACTTATGATGAAGCTGGAGATAGAGCAGGTTTGGCTGCTACCGACCCCATCTATGAGGGGCTTTATGCTACCATATCAAAAGTAGCGAACATTGTGATTGCAATGGGAGATCAGGCAAGTGGAGATACACAGTTAATCAAACAATTGAAAGCAGAAGCCTATATTGTAAGGGCATTTCTACATTACAGACTGGTAAATATTTACGCCAAAGCTTATGATCCTGCGACAGCCACAAGTGATGGTGGAATACCTTACGTAACGGATCTCGCTTTTACTAAACTAAATGACAAGAAAACAATAAAAGAGGTGTACGATAATCTGTTAAGCGATATAGACGCAGGAATATCTTCCGGCGCATTACCGAACCAGCCTAAAAATAGTATGCGTATTGGAAAAGGTTTTGCTTATGGTGTTAAAGCGCAAGTCCTATTATCTATGCGGAACTATTCAGCAGCACTTGATGCGGTAAATGAAGCTTTGAAATATAATAGTACACTGGAAGATCACCGCCCGTTGATGGATATTACACCACAATCTGCCCGTTCACTTACCCGGGTTGGGATAAGTGCTCCAGATAATGTATTCTATGCTTTTAATTATAATTTTGATCCATCCCTCCTTACAGCCTCACCTGAGGTCTTAACTAATTACGAAGCGGGTAACATTGTCAAAGACCGGACTAATACATATAACTATATGTATGGTTCTATATATGTAGGCTTACCAGACAGTCCAGTGTGGCTGGCAACTAATTATCAAGGCAACTCTGCTGGAATGACTACCTCGGATCTGGTATTGATGAAAGCTGAATGTCTCATCCGTACCGGAAAAATCAATGAAGGGATGGATGAATTAAACAGAATCAGAGTTCGCCGAATAGATCCTGCCAATTATGAGGCATTGTCTGCAACGACAGAAGGGCAGGCAATGGATTATTTGCAAAAGACATCAAGGATAGAATTCATTTTTACAATCAGAAATTTCATCAACATTAAAAGATGGAACAGGGAAGGTAAGTACCGGCAAACTATTACAAGAACAGTTGGTGGTAAAACATACACCTTAACACCCGATTCTAAATTGTACATATTTCCCTTTCCTCAGAGTGCTACACAATTTAATGAAACTTTAACACAGAACTACTAAATATAATAAATATGAAAACGAACAATAGTTCAGCTTTTAAGCTGATCATTTTTATAGGTACATTTTTGATTTTTGGGAAAGCTGTCGCACAGCAAACTAATCTACTTAATATAGGAGATCAGGCACCTCCACTAAAATATTCAAAATGGATAAAGGGAGAACCTATAAGTTCGCTAACCGGTGATCAGTTGTATGTGTTGGAGTTTTGGGCTACCTGGTGTGGGCCATGTAAGCTGGCTATGCCTCACTTAACCAAGCTTCAGCAAGATTATAAAGGCAAAGCGAATTTTATTGGCGTAGGCGTTTGGGAGAAAGTACCTGAAGGTAAACCTTACGAGTCTTCTCTTGCGTCGGTTGAAAAATTCGTAAAAGGTAATGATTCCAATATGGGTTACGCTGTTATTGCAGATAATAACGAGCAGTTTATGGGCAACAACTGGCTAAAGGCTGCAGGCGAAAATGGTATTCCATCTACCTTTATTGTGAAGAACAAAAAGATCTTGTGGATAGGGCATCCGAATTCGCTTGATACAATTTTACCAAAGATACTTGACGGTAGTTACAATATGGAATTGTTCAAAGCCAAATTTAAGAAAAGTGCGGAATCATCCAGAAAACAAAATGCTGAATTATTGGCTGTTTTTAAACCCATACAAGACGCCGTGAAAGCTAAGGAATATACAAAAGCATTTGAGTTAATGGACAAGCTGAAAACCGAGCAGCCAAACTTTAAACCCATGATGGATAACATGAAATTTAGCGTTTTGTTAACAAATATTGACCAACAAAAAGCTATCGAATTTGCTAAAGAATGGCAAAAAGAACAAAAGTCTGCACCATCACTCATTCTTGGCGAAATATACAATAAGGATGGTCTTGCAAAAGATACTTATTTATGGGCAGCCAATAACTTTGGGAGTACTAAAGACGTGACCAATCCTATTGTATTAGATGCACTTGCCAGTTGCTATGCTAAGGGAGGTGATTTTAAGACTGCAATAACCAATCAGGAAAAAGCTTTGGAATTAGCCAGGAAGGCGTTGAAAGATGGTACCATGATAGGAAGTATTATGGATTACACTTTAACTGAATATGAAGCCAAATTGAAACAGTATAAAAGTAAGGTTAACTAAAAGTTTAACCAGAAAAAACTGTACCTGACGGGAGAGTCATGGGAAGGTATAAAAAAAGCCGGGGTGATTCTATCTTATCACTCCGGCTTTGCTCAATAAAGTTAACTTATATTAGCTTTTTGCAGTCCAAGCTTCCGCTTGAAGCTGTTTCACGAAATCTTCAGTTTCTTTTGGATGAACATTTCTAAAGTTGGAGTTGTCATCTAAAATTACTTCAACCATACGGTCAGCCATAGATTGAGGATCTAATTGATTTGCTAAAGATTCTGCTGCGCCATCAAATGCGGACGGCGGGGTAAAATTAGCTTCAGGATTATACCAGCGGAAAATCGAATCAACGCCCCGGTCATTAAATCCTGTACCAAAAACACCTGGGTTACACGTTGCAATTTTAATATTGAATTGTGCCAGTTCTGTTTTTAAACCTTCTGCTATCGCTCCCATAGCATGCTTAGATGAACAGTATGCTGCAACATACGGTACAGTCCATAGTTCACCCATTGAAGTAGTAAATACAATCTTTGCAGCTTTCTTCTGTTCTACCCATTTTTTAATAAAGCCCTGTGCAACCTGAAGCCCTCCGAAAACATTAACATCAAACATGTCTCGGATCAAATCAATTGGTTGCTCTGCTATTGGTCCTCCCTGCATAATACCCGCATTACTTACCAAGATATCTATATCATATTTCTGATGAATATACGCCAGATCACGCGCATCAGTTACATCCAGTTTATCAACAATAAGATCAATACCTTGTTCACCTGCCTCTCTTTTAAGGTCACTTACCTGCGGATAAACCTGCGCTGTTGCAATTACCTTATGTCCTTTCTTTGCTAGATCAAAAGCTACAAGTTTACCAAAGCCACTGGCTGCACCTGTAATTAAAATAGTTTTGCTCATTTCTGTATTCTTTAAATGTGATTAGTTATCTATATATAAAGGTCAAAATTTCAAATCACAACCAATATCACTGTAAAGCTCATTTTTATATTGCCAGATGGTCCGATTTGGATTTTTTACGCTGAAATTTACAACCGGGTGGCTGCTAAAAATATATGTACGTTTTGTATCATCTGGAAGTTGATTCAAAGGGGTACTTCTTATTTATGAAACTAACCAACTTTAAAAATGTAATTTTTGAATAGCAGAGTTAATACAGGAACAAGCAGTACAGCTGTCAGGACCATCCATTTACCCTGTTCAATTTCGCCTCTTGTCCAGTTGCATCAGTTCTGTTTTTCAATCAATATAATGTGTTTATTTAAGCAATTTCAGAAGTTGTAGTTCCGTATTTAAGCTTGAACGAAGAGTAGAAGTGAGAGAGATTTTCAAAGCCCAGATCAAGGTAAAAATGGGTAGGCTTCTGCTTCTTATGTTTAATGAGATGGTATGCCTCCTCTAAACGCTTATCTTTGATCCATTGTTTTGGCGGGCAATTGAATATTTTTGCAAAGTCACGTTTAAAGGCAGAAATACTCCTTCCTGTCAGCTTGGCAAAAGTTTCCAGAGGAATATTAAACATATAGTTGTTTGTCATAAATTTCTCAAGATCAATTGCATGAGGCTTCGAAAAATCAAAAAGAATATATTTAAAATCTGGATTACTGTCCAAAAGCAACTCGATGGCTTCCCTGATCTTTAAATCAGCCAATTTTGGTGTAGCCTGCTTTGTTTTATTGATATACGGAGCCAACGACATAAAGTAACTATGTAAAAATTCATTGGGTTCAAAAAACAATTTCTGGTTTCCAATATAACGCTCCTTAACTGCAATCTTATTTTCTAAGGCATACTGCTGTAAAGTTGTTTTATCCAATGTAATCGCAATAAATTTATAGTTCCCAGATTTTGAAGGGTACTTAATAGTACGGATCAACTGGTTTTTCCTAACCAGCACCACTGTATTTTCCCTGATAATTATTGAGCCCTGTTCATAGAATACCTGCGTCTCACCGGCTAATTGAAATCCCAAAAAATGGTCAGGATAGAATTCTTCTGTCCCGCGCTGTGTCTCATAAATGCATGAATACACCAGCTTGTCAAAAATCATTTCTCGTGAAGATTCCATAACAAGTTTTTAAGTTAAATGACTGCAGAAGCTCCCGAACTTGCAATTCCCTTATCCTGATCAGTCGTTCCGCCTGAACATCCAATGGCACCAATAACAACGCCATCCTTATTTTTTATTACAACACCACCTGCAATTGTCAAAAGCCCGCCATTGGAATTAATCATTCCATATGAGTGAAGTTCCGCTCCTGCAATAATGGTTCCCATAACATCACTGTCTACACCAAACATTACAGCCGTCCTTGCCTTTTTTATCGCGAAATCAACAACTCCATAAACACTGTCCAATCTCGCAAAAGCGACCAAATGGCCTCCTGTATCCACAACTGCAATACTTACAGGTAAATTTAAGCTTTTTGCTTTCTCAATTGCAGCATTTAGTATCAAATTTGATTGTTCGTAACTGATATTCATTTTTATTTCTATTTTGTTTTCCTGAATTATTCTCTCTTATTAAGCCCCAGCCTAATTCACCATGATGTGCTTTTCCTTTTTCTAATCTTTGAACCGAAATAGACTACGCATTTGAAATTGCCAGGGAATTATTTATTTTAAGAAGCCCAAATTTCCACTTCAATTCTGTTCCGTCCTATACTATAGTGTAAATGTACAACAATCAGAAAGTGGGTTTTAGTTGTATTTGGCTCAATTTTATATTTCCGAAAAGTCCAGGTGTACTTTGTAATTACAATGCCCCGAAGTATGCACCATAGGTATTGATTGGCAGAAATAATCCTTGTCTTATGATGCCGAAATGGTAATTTTACCGGGGATATTGATTATGGAACTTATTCAAAAATTACGATGAAGATTATTGCCGCCCAACTGGAAGATATTGATCAGATTATGCTCATTATTGAGCGGGCGAAACATATTATGCGAAAAAATGGCAATCAAACACAATGGATCAATGGATATCCATCAAGGGAAATTATAGAAGCTGACATTCGCAGTCAACATGCTTTTGTGTGCCTGGTAGATATGGAAATAGCAGGTTACTTTTGTTTTATAGCGGGAAGTGATCCTGAGCCAAACTATAAAGTGATTGAAGGTGGAGATTGGCTTAATAATGCTCCTTATGGGGTAATACATCGATTGGCCTCGTCGGGAACCGCAAGAGGAATTGCAAAAAAGGCTTTCGATTTTGCATTTAGTCGCATCAATACTGTTAGAGTTGATACGAATCATGATAATATTCCAATGCAGAATTTTCTTAAGAACAGTGGCTTTACTTATTGTGGAATTATCTATGTAAGTGATGGCACTCCAAGAGATGCTTTTCAGAAAACAATACGCAACCATCAAGCTTAAACGTTTATGAATACTGAAAATTTATTTTCCTACGGGACCCTACAGAATGAAAATGTACAGATAAAAAACTACGGCAGGACGCTGGAAGGAAAATTGGATAAGCTAACCGGATATGCACTGTCAATGATTGAAATTACTGACGCAGCTGTAGTCGCTTTGAGCGGAACTTCACATCATCCTATAGTGAAACATACAGGTCTTGTTACTGATGCAGTTGATGGGATGGTTTTTGAAATTTCGGCAGAGGAGCTTAAACAAACAGATGAGTATGAAGTTGACGACTATAAGAGGATAGAGGTTATATTGGCATCAGGGAAAAAAGCGTGGGTCTATATAAATGCATAAATTGGTTATACTCATGTTCCGATAACTTCCTTGCGATGAGCGAGTCCCCAGGTCCAGAGTTCGTATAGAACTGTTGGCTGTTGGTATCAATTACTATTATTTTAAATATCAAAGGCAATTGTAAGCAATACCAATTAAAAAGAAAAAGGACCAAATCTTTCGATTGACCCCTTTTTATTAAATTAACGCTATAATTCCCATAGTGATTTATGTGTGGAAAAGATGTTTTCTGATCGCGCTGAATCTTTAGGTTCTGAGGCTTGATCAGTAAACATATTTTCTTGGGTGCAGACCGGGGAGGGTGGTGAAAAGGGAGTTTAATAAAGCCTTAGACTTAATGAACAAAATTCCATGAAAACGTTATTCGTTTAGAACATTTTCATGGAGTTTTGTTTTAAAGTAGCTGACTGTTAAAAGGAATTTATTAGTGTAACTGTCATATTTTTTCGATCTCTTCCAGCGGCAGACCTGTGAGTTGAACAATGCTTTCGTTAGACATTCCTAATTTTTTGGCATTGGCAACTATTTCTTTATCTCGGTTTTCTCGTTCTTTTCTTGCTTTTTCGGTAGCAGCTTCGGTAGCAGCCTCAGCGGCCGCTTTAGCGGCAAGTTCAGCTGCGTACGAAATAGAATTGTAGTAATCCTCTTTCGCTTTTAAATTGGATTCATAAATTTCCCGCTGTTCTTTTGTTAGTTTACTCACTTCGGCAATTTTAAATAGTTTTTGGAAGATCCTCTTATCAAGGTAATCTGGAATTTTTTCTAGAGTACTGAGGTTTTTTAAAAGAAAAAACCAGCGGTCAAGATCAGATTCCAGTTCGTGTTCCTTTTTATCAAAGTTAGGTAAAACCAGGAACTTGTAACCCATATCTCGATAAAAAACTTCTCCATTGTTTCTGTCCATTAAAGAAATATTGCGCATGTGATGGCTATTATTATCATTAAAAGGAAATTCCAGAATTCCGATCAGAAAGACACCTTTTAGTTGTGAATAATCTTTGATTCCTTTAGTTATTTGTCCGCTAATGAGTCTGGACATATAGAATATACACCGGTCTTTGAAATAGGTTTGGGGTGTTCGCTGCATTTCAATAATGAATTTTTCGCCGTCTTTTCCTGTGCAGGTGAGATCGAAAAACACTTTCTTTTCTTCACCATCGACACCCGCATGTTCTGTCGGGCTGTATATCAAATCAACTATGTGCTTTTCTCCTTCAAATAGTGCGTTTAGAAATTCAATCATGATTTCTTTATCTGGTTCACTACCAAATAGATGTTTGAACCCGAAATCAGTGAGAGGATCGATGTAGCGATTTAATTGTTTATCCATATTTAATAAGTTTATGTGCTAATGTATGCTTAATGTTTTTAAATAAAAATATTTTAATCAATAAATATTAATATATCTTTATTAGATAGTTATACCAAGGATGTTTCGTTATACCTCCGTTTTCGGGGTTTGTTGCATTTAGAATATAAAAGCACTAAAATTGGAAGATATTAAGCAACATATACGGACTCTTTTACAAGCAGAAGCTTTTTCAAGTGACGTTACAGCAAGGTGTGAGCCAGGAAAAACTCGAAGCCATCCGGGCCACCAAAACGGGTGGTGAAACTAAACGTCTGGTGATGGAAAACGAATACATCGATGTTGATCTTGAAAAACTAAACAAAGAGATAAACGACCACAGCAAGACCAAATATCAGAAGCCGGAATTGGCCAAAGCAAGGGCAGTTTTGTATCGTTTTTATAATCACGTTCGATTTGAAGGCGATCAATACGTTTGTTCGCTGAAATCAGCTGATGAAATAAATATCTCCCATAAATTCTTCAAGTATTTAATGGATGGCCAGAAAAATGGAAATGAGGATATCAAAAAGATGAAAGCCAAAGCTCCTAATATGGAATTACCACAAATAACACCGGAGTATTTGCAGGCTTTACTACAATAGTTTATTCTTTAAAAGCTTAAATGAATAGGAAAAAGATATATTTGGTTCTAACACTGATTATTGGTGTTGCTTTAGTGTTTGTAAATGCATATCTATATATAAAAGATCCATTAAACAAAAGATTGCACTACCCAAGCCCGTTTATGGTTACTCCTGGCGTTATTGCTATGATATTCTTTAGAAACTTAAGTGTAAGATTGCCCAGTTTTGATGGTACAAATGATGCTATTCTTTTATTTACAACTCTGGATTACGATGCACTTATAAATAGAGATCCCATTCAATGAATGGTTTTGGTATCAAGAGTTAGCCATAAATCTTATACATATTCAGTGGCCCTACAATAATGTATTTTTTTGGGAAGTTTGAATAATGATTTATCCGGTTTCTTTTCATTAAAATCCATAACCTGAAATCTTGAGATCCCGGTAACACGAGCTCTGTTTTTTTGATCGTCCGTATTCTCTGCATCTACACTGAGAACAGAAAAAGGAAAACCAATAAATAATGCATTTAAAGGAGAAAAGAAGCTTAATCGTTGCTTGGTATAGGCAAATTTGCGCCAACCCGAAGCAGTTGCATATTTTGCCTGGTAGCAAGGAACATCACATATATAAACCAGAATTTGATTTGTGGTGTCCACTATTACATCATTCTTTTGCGGATTGGCCAGCATTTTAAAGAAAAGCTCCTGTTTTTCTTGCTTAAGATCATTTTTAAAGACGAAGGTGCTATCCTTTTTTTTGTAAACTGTATAGGTCTTTTTTTCTTTCCAATCAATAATGTAGGTGGGTATATTTACTTTTACAGATAAAGAATTTACAATTGTGGCATTGTTTAGGTCAGAACGTTTCAAAGAATGGTCTAAATTCGCATTGACATCTGTGTCCCTAAGGATTTTATCCTTTCTGATATGATAATTAAAATACAAAAACAGATTTTCTGGATCAGTATTTACATTAGTGGTATCTTTTGTATTAAAGGCATACATGCCAATTTTTATAGATCCTTCACCCAGATTTATAGAGGATTGAGCTGTGCTTGAAAGGTATGTACAGATAAGAATAAGTAAGGAGAGCTTAATTTTCATAAATGGTAGTTTGTATAAAAATACCTCTGTTCAAGTATGATTTTCAGCTGTTTATTATCGTATAATAACCGGATATTAGCTGTTTAAGATTGCCTGTGAAGTTAGTTACACATTTGAAAATCTGATGCTCTATTGGTTGTGCATAGTAGTTGTCTTAATAAATCAAACTAAATGAAATTGGCTAATAATCAGCTCATTAAATTAACAAGAGGTCAATTGGAAACTCTTGGCTATCAAGAAATAAGGGATAGTATCGGTATAGCAAATGGATTATTTGTGAAATTGATTTCGAAAGATATTTATCTAACTTTAGGATTTACGTTCTCAAGCTTTTATGATTCAATGTTCACGGCGGCCTATTATTTATCTAAGACGACACTTTGGGGGGCCGTTTGGGATGATATACCAGAAGAAGGTTATAAGAGAGTCGGAGATTTTTTGACTAAAGATGAGCGCTTTAGGTTATTGACTGAAGAATACTGTTTGGATGGTGTGATTGATTCTTGGTGGGACGTGGCAAATAAAACTGATATCAACAAATTTATAGAAGCTGTTAGCCTCACAGAGGACAGATTTCTGTCGCAAATAGATTTGATCAAAAAAGTAAATGCCAGTCGCGAAATAGAGAAGTTATTTGAATTGGGAAATATGGTAACTGATAAAGTAAAGTCCAATGATTTTAACTTATATGAGTATAAATATATTCCAAAACAAGCTATTGATGATATTCCGATGATTTGGTTTCACGCTGCAGAGGTTGTTTTATCAAGGAGTAATGAAGCTGTGAACATTAATACTGTTAAGAGGTTGGCCGGCGATACCTGGAGACGGAAATTACTTAGTAATTTATAACCGGTTCAAGCCCTCTCTAAAAAAGTTATCAACATTTTCTTTAGTGCAATCCCACTGCACTGAGTTTGTTTTACTTAGCGTCAAATCTAATGGCGTTATGAACAAAACCCTATTTTATCGGCTCTTCTTTTTTACAGGAACGGCAACCTCTCTCCAGAATGCACCTGCATTTAGTGGTAAACAAATAATTAATATAACTCCAGTCCCGGGAATGGATGTTGGACATACGTCAGATTTGAAAGAATGTTGGGATATCTAAAAGGTTATTGCACAATATGATTTAATATATGAAAGACGAATTACGTGTTCTTATTCAACAAAGAAAACATATTATTATAATGGTGAACGGGGATTGCTCAATAATAAAGTTTGATAATTCATTTAACGTATTCAAATATGCAATCCATTAATTGTTTTATTATCGACGAAGAGCCGTCCGTACATTTACTGTCTAGCTTTATTGATAGAAACCCTAGATTAAAATTAGGTGGATATGCTATAAATATACTCTCTGCACTAAGTTTGTTATTAGCATTAAATAGTCCCGATGTTTTATTTATTAATATCGATCTTATATTCGATTTTGATTCAAGCCTCCGGGAGTATATATTGAATCATGAAATCTTAGTTGTCGTTACTTCTGCCTACAAAGAGAATGCTTTTCATGCCTTTGAATTAGGTTGTTTTGATTTCTTATTAAGACCATTATCCTCTGAAAGGATTTTAAAAACAGTTGGAAGGGTTATTAATAGAAAGAAATGGGCAAAAGAAAGTGATTGTCTCTATATTCAATGTGATACCAAGGGGAAGATTATAAAAGTTCTCTATGATGAGATTAAGTATGTTGAAGCCAATCAGAATTTTATTGTTATTAATACGGATAATAATAAATATACAACTTATCAAACCATGAAAGGGTTTGAACAAAAACTCCCGGCTCACTTTATCAGAATACATAAATCATTTATTGTCAATGAAAGGAAAATATGTTCCGTCAATAATGATTGCGTTTATCTTAAAGACAAAACAATTATAAAAATTGGCCCAAGCTACCGTGAAATCCTGCTCAATAAATTATTATTGAGGTATTAAATTATTTTCGTCCTTTTAAAAGCCATTTTCGTCATTCAAATATCTGAGTTTATGTAAAAAATTTCATTCCAAGAACATTAATTATGAGTTTAGGTATTCATAAGGAATGTCTTGGAATGAAAAATAAACCAACTATTGTAATACCTCTAATATCAGTTAAAGTGTATTCGCTCCACAAAGCTATATACTTAGCAGTCCTATATCAACGATTTCCATTTTATCACAATTAATAAAAGCTTATGTTGAAAAGAATACTTTTTTCTGCTGTAATATGTCTTGTTTCGGTTAGCCTATATGGGCAGAATACCAAAATAGATGTTAATCATTTTACAGGAACAGCAATGGTAACGATACCATTATTTAATGTTCAAAGCGGGGCTTGTTCCGTGCCAGTTGGGCTGGTGTATAATACCAATGGAGTAAAGAACCTGGACCTTGGCATGGATGCCGGAAAGGATTGGCAAATAGATGCAGGAGGTGAAATAAGACGGCAATTAAGAGGACTACCTGACGATTGTAAAAAGGATGCTTCAAATAACGCAAGATTAGGATGGATATATAATACAAAAGGAACAGCAATAAATAACTTCAGTATTGCAAATGATAATAATAGTGGAACGTGTACGGATGAGACAGCCGATTTAAATTATATCAATTCTAATTTCATGGACTTGGCAGATACCGAACCAGATGTATTTGTCGTCAATGCCCCCGGTTTGTCTTGCAAATTAATCTTCGATAATAACCATGTTTTGAGAACAACTCCATATATGGATGTTAAAGTTACTTATGAAACAGATACCGCCGGAGCGATAAAGAGCTTTAGCATTACTAACGATAAGGGACTCAAATATGTCTTTTCCGAAGCTGAGGTCAGTATAAAAACTACTCAGGGATTGGCTTCTAATATATTATATTTTAAAAACGAATACAACCAATACAAAAGTGGAATACAATACAATAGTGCTTGGAAATTAACTCAAATTTACGATGCAAATTCAAATGTTGTTCAAATAGACTATGATCAAATAGATGACCTTCCCACTTATAATCATCCATATGTTTTAACCTCGGTTGATTCTGTAAATGTCATTGTTGGTGCTGCATCAAACAACTCTACCAGATTGTACCAATTTAAAAAAACAACAACTTTTGTTCCGAAGAGGATTTTAGCCATTACTTATGGATATAATGATCGGATAAGTTTTGTTTATAATTTTATAAACTATCAAAAGCCAGTAATTTCAACCATCAACGGATATGGGAAAACGGTTAGATTCGGATATTTGGGTTTATCTGCATTAACAAGTTTTTCAATTACTGCCCCGGGTGTACAGGATCGGGTTTATAAGTTTGCATACAACCAAAGCATGTCGGATACAACACGAGTCTTTCCGGATTCCTCTTCCGTGCAAATAGACTATTGGGGTTATTATAATAAAAGTGTTACTGCAAACCTCAAACCCCCTATCTATATAAATCCTTCAAATTCTTCATACGAAAGATATAGATTCCTTAGCCCAGGAAATGTAAGTGCTTCCTACTCTTATCAGTTGAGTGGAGCTGCCAGAAATGCCGATCCTATTTTTGTGCAAAATGGAACGCTTAAGCAAATCACCTATCCCGAAGGAGGAACAACAACCCTAACCTATGAGCCTAATGATTTTTATGATAGTACAGCCGGAATAGTTATATCCGGTAGTGGAGTTAGGCTGAAGCAAATTTCAAGCTTTGACGGAACTACTACAGCCAACAACATGGTTAGGAATTTCTCTTACCTAAATCCGGCTACTGGATTGACAAGCGGAAAGCCCATCTCTTTACCGGTCTTAGCTTTTACAACCCCATATACCGGCTCTGGTACTCCGCAAGATCTCTGGAACTATTCTACTGTACGACTGGAAACAGA
>Ga0182008_10000687_pt1 | contig 24388 bp, 26 predicted proteins | sample Sormic07211129_1_FD_120482 | JGI IMG/M metagenome (GOLD analysis project Ga0182008, IMG submission 120482) | Rhizosphere microbial communities from Sorghum bicolor, Mead, Nebraska, USA - 072115-129_1 metaG | ecosystem: Host-associated > Plants > Roots > Rhizosphere | place: USA: Nebraska...
TAAAAATAAATTGCTCCTTAAGGAGATTAAAAAAATAAAATTATGGCATATTCGGAAAAAGTAATTGATCATTACAATAACCCACGTAATGTAGGTACTTTAAATAAAGACAGCAAATTTGTAGGCACAGGGTTAGTTGGTGCACCTGAGTGTGGCGACGTAATGCGTTTACAAATTGAGGTTGGAGAAGATAACGTCATCACTGATGCTAAATTTAAAACATTTGGTTGTGGTTCGGCAATTGCTTCTTCTTCTTTAGCAACAGAATGGTTAAAGGGAAAAACAATTGATGAAGCTTTATCTATCGATAATATGGATATCGTTGAAGAATTGGCTTTACCTCCTGTAAAAATCCACTGTTCGGTATTGGCAGAGGATGCAATTAAATCAGCGATTAACGATTACCGCGTTAAAAATGGCTTGGAGGCAATTGCGCTGGAAAAATCACACCACTAATAAAAAGTAATAAGTATTTAGTATCAAGTATCGAAAAGACGATTCGAATTTATCTTGATACTTGATACTCAAATCCTGACACCATGATTACGATAACAGATAAAGCAAAAGAGAAAATAGATCACTTAATGCAGGATTCGGAAATGGGTTCTGATTACTTTTTACGTGTTTCGGTAAAGGGTGGTGGCTGCTCTGGTTTATCATACAATTTAGATTTCGATAACGAGGAGCAAAAAGGTGATCAGTTTTTTGAAGATAAGGGAATTAAAATTGCTTTAGACATGAAATCTTTCCTTTACCTGGCCGGAACTGAATTAGATTTTACTGATGGTTTGAACGGAAAGGGTTTCAACTTTGTAAATCCGAATGCCAGCCGTACCTGCGGTTGTGGTGAGAGTTTCTCAGTATAATTAATATAATTTAAACAGCAAAAAGAAAGCGGCTTAGGAAATTTTTCTGAGCCGCTTTCTTTTTTATTTCAATTGAGATTGAGATGGCTTACTGCTAATTGTATTTTCTGCAGTAATGATAGCAGATTTACCATTAAAGCTTGTAGGCTCAGAGATGTAATCACCGTCAAAGGCAACCCTGCCTTGCCCCTCTTTAATGGTATTTGGCCCTGAGTGAGTATCGTCAATATTAATGATACCTGCAATTCCGTTTTTGATATTATTGCCGTCTTTTTCTCCTGACATTAAAAAAGCGTAAAAACTGTAGCCACCGTTCCTGTAGGCTTTTACCTTTCCGTAAACGGTAAATTTATTTCCGTTACCACTAATGGCGGTTACGACGCTGGTATCTGCTGAACCAATAAAATTTTTGCCTAACATTTTTATGCTGAAATCGCTGGTACTTTGCTCATAAAGTTTAACTACGCCATCAACAAGTACATAGCCGGGCGCATAGCTATCATTGGGAATATTACTGCTTTTTATGGTAAAAGGCTTAAATAGATAGGTGCCTTCAACATTTGGAGGCGTGGTGCCTTTATTTATAGTAAAACCCAGTTTGGTCAGACTATCTACATACTTTTGCGGAATAATATCTTCTATTTTCTTGGTCAAGATTTCCTCATCGCTCGGATTAATGTCGTTGTTTTTAGAGCAAGCTGCAAATTGCAGCACTACACCTACTATTAAAGCAAATGCAGATCCTTTCGCTACCCTGGTTAAGTTTGTTGTTCTTTTCATCATGCAATTTTTAATTATAAGTTTAGCATGTCAATTGCAACTGAAGTGCCAGTATACAACAGCCTGGCTTAAATAGATTAAAAATAACTATAAACCACTATATAGATCTACCTAAAAACAGGTATTTCCATCAATGTCCAAACCAAACTGCTGTCCTTTTTTCTTGCGGTGTTTTTGTCCCTACTTAAATTTTACATTTTTTATTTAATTTTTGAATAGGTTTATCATACTGTTGCATTTATTAAACCAAAAAGCCTTATAATTGTTAATTATAATCAGCAGACCAAATTACGAGCATGCCATTAATAAATGATTTTTCAACTGTTCCTACCTTATTACGGAATGTTGTAAAAAATATTCACAAACCTCAGGAAACCTTTTTAATTCATAAACAGGGTGCAGACTGGATTGAAATTTCTTTTGAAGATACTTTAAAAAGAGCTGATGCTGTTTCGGCATTTTTCCTGGAAAAAGGGATCAAAAAAGGCGATCGCTTAGGTTTAATGATTGAGAATTCTCCGGAATATGTATATTATGACCAGGGTATTCAGCAAATTGGTATAATTAACGTTTCGATTTATCCTACACTTTCTGAACAGGAAGTAGCCTATATCATCAACGACTCTGGTATAAAAGCTATTCTGGTGGGGAATAATTTTCTTTACCGCAAGGTTTTGAAAGTTGCTGCAAACTGTAAATCATTAAAGTACATTATTCCTGCTTTCAAGGATTTCGAAAAGGTGACTATCCCGGCAGATGTCAATGTAACGGTAATCGCATTTTCTGATATTTTAGCGCTTAAACATCAGGTTACAGCTGCAGAAAGGGCTGAAATTGAACAGTGTAGGAGTTTGGTTCTGCCTGAAGATGTTTCCTCCCTAATTTATACCTCTGGCACTACCGGAACGCCAAAAGGTGTAATGCTTACCCACCATAATTTTGTAAAAAATGTAGAGGTTTGTTTGCAACAGATTCCGGTGATCGATCAGACTGAAACTTTCCTTTCGTTCTTACCGCTATCCCATGTATTTGAACGTACGGCAACATACCATGTTTGCTGCGCCCAGGGCTGTAAAATTGCATTTGCGCAAAGTTTAGAATTATTGGCCAAAAATATGGGCGAAGTTCGTCCAACCGTGATGAGCTGTGTTCCGCGCCTTTTAGAACGCATACACGATAAGGCAATAAAAGGAGGAACTGCAGGCGGGGGCACAAAAGCAAAAATATTTACCTGGGCTTTAGAAACTGGTAATAAATACCGGGTGGCGAAAGAGGCAGGAAAAAATCCGGGCTTAATTTTATCAGCAAAAAAAGGAATTGCAGAGAAACTGGTATTCAGCAAGATTAAGGAAAAAACGGGTGGCCGTTTAAAATTTATGATTTCGGGCGGGGCTGCACTCCCTAAAAATGTGGGTGAGTTTTTTGGCGATCTCGGCATTAAGATATTAGAGGGTTTTGGTTTAACCGAAACTTCGCCGGTAATGTCGGTTACTGAATACCACAGACAGGTGTATGGCACCGTTGGACGTGTTATTCCAGGGATTGAAGTAGGTATACAGGATGTAGAGCGTAAAGAAATGATCAGCATTCAAACCCACCATACTTTTAGCGAAGATTTTGAATGTGCAGAGGGTGAAGTAATTGTACGTGGGCACTGCGTAATGAAAGGTTATTTTAATAAACCTGCCGAAACAGCCGAAGCCATAGATAAGGATATGTGGTTCCATACGGGTGATATTGGCCGGTTTTATAAGGGTAATCTTCAGATCACGGACCGTTTGAAAAATATGATCGTAAATGCCTACGGCAAAAACGTATATCCTACTCCGGTAGAAAATATTTATTTAAAAAGCCCAAAAATTGATCAACTCTTTTTGATTGGAGATAAAAGAGAGTTTATTACGGCGATCATTATCCCAAATAGGGAAACTTTAGAAGAGACCTTTAAACTTAAACCTTCATTTTTTGAAGAAGCCGATCCTTTTATCAGCAATCCCGAAATTATAGCCTGGATGGAGCAGGACATCAAAAAAATATCCAACGAACTGGCCAAATTTGAACGCATTAAAAACTTTAAGATCAAGCGCAACCCTTTCAATATTGATGAAGGAGAAATCACCCCTACTATGAAAGTTAAACGCCGGATTGTAGAAAAGAAATATGCAGAGGCGATTGAAGAAATGTATGAGGAAGGTGTGGAAGCGGAGTAACCTGTAAACTTAATAGGCTACTTTGAAATACAGCCGCATCCGGCCTTAAAGCACTATATAGATGCCTATTGGATATCAGAAATTACTGAAAATGCGCTTTACAACCAAAATTCTACCTGATGGATGTGTAGATATTATCTTCAATATTGAGGATGATTACCGAAACGGGAAGCGTATTGATGAAAAGTGAAACTACTTATCTTATCGGCATGATGATGCATTTTAAAGAATATCAGACCATAGGTAAATCAAAAATTCTGGGTATTCGATTTAAACCGGCAGCACTTTCCTGTTTTTTTAAACTTTCTTCATTACACGAATTTACTAATCAAAGTATTGAACTTGAAAATATGGATCTGCCTTTAGTTCACGCTATTGATAAAAATACTTCAGCCTATCTCGATCGTTTTTTTCTTAGTAAGCTCTCTCCGCCCAAATATTCGATTTTGCCGATAATTAAAGATATTGAGGAACTAAATGGCCAGTTAAAAGTCGGTGAACTTGCAAAGAAATACTTTACATCGCCCAGGCAATTAGAAAGACATTTTAAAAATTTGGTTGGCGTAAGTCCTAAAGATTTTATAAGCGTCGTTCGCTACCGGTTTGCCAACCGGATAATTAAAAATAATACTTCACGTAAATGCTTAGCTGAAATAGCTTTCGAATCCGGGTACTACGATCATGCCCATCTCACAAAGGAAATAAAAAGGTTTACAGGATCAGCTCCTTCCAAACTATAGATTTTGTCGCATTTTTCCAAAGTCAATTCTTAGACACGAAGTATCTTTGAAAAGAAATAAAAAAAATCATGGTAAAATTTAGCTACACAATACTCTACATTAAAAACGTGACTGAATCGATCGAATTTTATGAAAAGGCATTTGGCTTGAAGCGGAAATTCATAACCCCTGAAAACGATTATGGAGAACTGCTTAGTGGGGATACAGCAATATCATTTGCTGATGTAAAACTCGCAAACTCCAACTTACCGGGTGGCTTTCAGCAAAGCATCAAGGGCCAAAAACCCTTCGGTATAGAGGTAGGCTTTACAACTGAAAATGTAGAAATGGTTTTTACACAAGCGGTAAAACTCGGCGCTATTCCCCTTGAGAAAATGAAAATAAAACCATGGGGGCAGGCTGTAGCCTATATTCAAGACATTAATGGATTTTTAATTGAAATCTGCTCACCTATGCCTGATGCATAAGCATGATGAAATGTATTAGATGCTCTTTGCCCGTTGCAATAAGTGCAGTAACAAAAACCTAAAGCCGCCTTTGGGATTTTTATATCATATAAAGCATTTATTAATTACAATCCCTTTCTTATCTTTGCGTCAAGGTGTCTTTTCAAAAAATGACGTTTGAAATGATCTCCATTACAATAATAAACACATTGCAAATTCTTACTTTTGCAAAAAATACCCGAAATGAGTATAGGATTATCAGAACAAGAGCAATTACGACGTGAGTCGCTAAAACAATTACGTGCATTAGGCATTGAGCCATATCCTGCAGAAGCTTATGAAGTAAATGCTTACGCAGCAGATATATTAGCTAATTATGAAGTAGATAAGACAGCATACAAGACAGTAGTATTGGCCGGAAGAATTATGAGCCGGAATATTATGGGTGCTGCTTCCTTTACGGAGTTACAGGATGCTACCGGGAGGATTCAGATCTACCTAAAGCGTGATGAACTTTGTCCTGGCGAAGATAAAACACTATACAACACGGTATTTAAAAAACTTTTAGATATCGGCGATTTCATTGGGGTTAAAGGATATGTATTTACTACACAAACAGGTGAAATTTCTATACATGTAACTGAATTTAAGGTACTTTCTAAGTCATTACGCCCACTACCAATCGTAAAACGTGATGATGAAGGAAACGTATATGATGGATTTACCAATCCAGAATTGCGCTACCGTATGCGTTATGTGGATTTAACAGTAAATCCTGATTACAAACAGATTTTCATCAAACGCAGCAAGGTAATTAACACCATGCGCAGTTATTTTGATAACCAGGGCTGGATGGAAGTGGAAACCCCTATCCTACAACCCATTCATGGTGGTGCAGCGGCACGTCCGTTTGCTACACACCACAATACTTTAGATATGCCGCTTTATTTGCGCATTGCAAATGAGCTTTATTTGAAAAGACTGATCGTTGCTGGTTTCGACGGTGTGTATGAGTTTGGTAAAATGTTCCGCAATGAAGGAATGGACCGTACCCATAACCCTGAATTTACCTCAATGGAAATTTATGTTGCCTATAAAGATTATATCTGGATGATGGCAATGGTGGAAGAGTGCTTAGAAAAAGTAGCTGTTGCAACAACAGGTTCTGCTGTGGTAAAAGTTGGTGCTAACGAAATTAATTTCGAAGGACCTTACGAAAAACTGACCATGTACGAATCCATCCAGAAATATACAGGAATAGATGTTTCTGCAATGACCGAGGATGAAATTGCACAAACCTGCAGAGATCTGGATATAGAAATTGATGATACCATGGGCCGAGGTAAGTTAATCGATGAAATTTTCGGAGCCAAAGTTGAAGCGAATTTAATCCAGCCCACCTACATTACCGATTACCCGATCGAAATGACACCGCTGGCTAAAAAACACCGTACTGCTGAAGGTTTGGTAGAGCGTTTTGAACTGTTTGTGAATGGCAAGGAAATTGCCAACGCCTATTCGGAATTAAATGATCCGATTGACCAGAAAGAACGTTTGGAAGATCAGTTAAAATTAGCTGCACGTGGTGATGATGAAGCGATGGCGATGGATGATGATTTTGTGCGCGCTTTAGAATATGGTATGCCGCCAACATCAGGTTTAGGTATTGGTATCGATCGTTTGGTTATGTTAATGACCAACCAAAGTACCATTCAGGAGGTTCTTTTCTTCCCACAGATGCGTCCGGAAAAAAAGAAAATTGAAATGACTCCGGAAGAAACTGAGCTATGTGCTTTAATTGCTGAAGGTGAACAATACCCTTTAACAGATGTAAAAGCAAAACTAACCGACTGGAGCAATAAAAAATGGGATACTACCCTCAAAGCATTAACTGGTAAGGGCATTTTAAAAGTGTCTAAAACAGACGATGGCTTATTCCTATCATATAAATAGTTCATTTGTTAATCTACAGGTAATATATCAGCCGATTTTTAACAAAAACGTAACATAAACTTAAAAGGCTTGCTAACAATTGTTTAGCAAGCCTTTTCTATATTTACAGCAATCGATAATTAAAAATCATTTGCCATATGAATACGTCAAGTTTAGAAATCAACGAAAGAGAATATTGCATTAAATTGAGCAAAGATGCTTTCGATTTAACATTGGTTCGTCAATTAATAAAAAGAATCCAGGCCGAAGCTTTGTTCTTCTCAAGAGTACAGGCTGAAGAAGATGATATCTTAAGCAAGAGAGCGCAAAGAGAAGACTTCGAAGGTTTTGATTATTTAGGAGATAAATAATCAGTTTGCAGTTGATAATTCTCAGTTGACAGTTAATTGCAACAATTAACCAGTTAACCGATTCCAACAGTTAACCCTATTAATCAATATCCAACGTTCCTTCTACAGAATCATCCATCGTTTTTCCGGTAATTACGGATGCTGCCATTTTCAAAAATGCAACGGCTGTTCCGTGCTTGGTATCCCAATAATAGCCTTCTGATGGAATCACTTTGATCAACGTGATGTTCGGATCATCTTTCCCGCCTTGAAACCAGGTTTTAATAAACGGACTCCAAAGTTCATCTATTTTGGCCTGATCTCTACTGATTTCTGAAATACCATAAATATTGACGAAACCGGAATGGGCACCTGCCTGAAACAATAAATGTGTAAAAGGATCGGCAGAAATCTCTTCATTTTTATGACTGTCTTTCATACTCATAAACCAGATATTACCTTCGTCATCAATCTGCTGAATGGCCATTGGCCTTACTGATAAAGGTACGCCTGTTTTAATATTGGTACAAAAAAAGCAGCTTTCAGCTTTTTCGGCTAATGTTCTCAGTTTTTCAACAGCTTCTTTACCGCCCAAATCCTGGATATTATTTTCTTCCTGAGTATTGTTTGTACTCCCCTCTTGTGATGTTGCCATAGTTTTGAATTTTATATAAACTACAATGAAAAACAGAATTTAGTTTTGTTTTTTTTAACGGAACCAGCCCACCTAGATACATGGTGGCTGCCGAAGAGTTTTTGACGCAGAACCCGCAATGCATTAATTAAACAATTGCTGCTAAATTTTTACAAAAGGCTATATCTTTAGTTTATGGATGTTAAAAAACCGGAACCTTTTGTTGCCGAAATTAAAATGATAGGCATCAATCCTTTTGTTTCTGTCCCTGAAGCAACGTTAAATTATATTTTTCATCAATCGGGAAAAGACAAGGGACAAATCTCTATCAACATAAAAATAGATGGGCATGATTTTAGGCAAACCCTGGTTAGGTACGCGGGCGACTGGCGTTTATATCTGAACATGCCCATGCGCAGGGCTACCCACAAAGATGTTGGAGATTTCGCGACTTTCGAAATGGAATTTAATCCTGAAAAACAGATTATCGACATGCATCCCAAATTGACCGAGGCTTTAGCTAAACATCCACGGGCTCGGGAAATATTTGATGGCCTTTCGCCTTATTTACAGAAAGAAATTGTCCGCTATATCGCAAATCTTAAAACAGAAGCATCAATAGATAAAAATGTAAAACGGGCAATCGGTTTTTTGCTGGGAGAAGGAAGATTTATTGGAAGAGCACCGTTAGTTTGATAGTCATATAGAACAAACAAAGCCTGGTTGAGAGATTTTTCAATGATAGTAATAAAACGCAATTAAAGATTTAGCAATGTCGTAGTTATCTGATATAGCTAAAGCTTTCGCTTTTTTGTTACCGCTTATAATGGAAAGCTACCCATTAATCAAATGGATCCATTTTTTCGGAGCGGAGGGCCAATACAAAACACTAAGTTTCCTCCCGTTTTCCGCTTATACGCTTCGCTGCCTCGTACTTCGTTGCTGCAGGGTATCGCTGCAACCGGGGCTATTTGCTAAAACAGTATTCGATTTGCAGGGTTGTAGTGTGCACAAACCTATCTTCCTAAACCCGATTAAGCGGAATAGCCCGGAGCACAGCGAGGACTATAAGCGAAAGCGGGACTGAAAATGGCCAAGAACTACTGAACGCTAATTTCCTAATCTAAAATATTATCATCAAAGGGGTGTTGTGCAAACACCGAATACATACCGATTTGATTACAACAAAAAAGCCACTTCATTTCTGAAATGGCTCCACATACGATGCAATTAATACTATCTGTAACGAACCTGCTGTTGTTTGTCCATCATACCCATCTGGTCTTTCATTTGTTTAATCTGATCGGCCAGTAATTTATTCTTATCTGCTTTTTTAGCTTCGGCAAGGTACATCGTTGCCTCACGTTTGTTGCGTTTGGCCATAGCAATACCTGCTAAACTTAATTTTGCCAAAGCAATATTATGATCCATCTGCATCCCCAATGCAAGCGATTTCTTAAAATACTTCTCACTCTGCATTGGCGCTGTTCTACTTTCAATTAAGCCGATTAATAAGTTATAATAACCATGTTGAACTTTAATCAACTGCGTTTCATAATTGGTAATACGATCTAAAAACATTTTTGCTTTGGGCATGTTATCTTTTCTAAGAAACCATTGTGCTAAAAGCATGTTCTCATTAAAGAAATAAGTTACCAGTACAATTATCCCCAATAAAATGGCAATAATACCCCAAGGCCAGAAACCGAAAATAAATAAAGCTACTGCGCCACCCAATAAAGCAAACCCCGCAATTAATCTGATGATATTTGGCATAAATTATTCTAATTATTTTTTTCGCAAATATCGTGTTTAAATGGCAGAAATTAGATTTTAAAACAATAATTTCAATAAAAATTTAAAAGTTCAAAAAAAACGTCTAATAAATATGAAAATCATTTTATCTATAACCCTAATCATCCTGGCAATGAACGTTTCTGCACAAGAATTGAATAAGAAAATACACGACGAAGTTCACAATAAAGATATATTGATTAACGCATGTACGCGCGAGGGCGTTACTACTTTCCCTGAATTTAAGGAAATGTACGATCCACTTTATGCGGCATATGTACCTGATGCAGCCACCATGATCGAACTTAAAAAATTGCTCAAGAACGAAAAAATCAAAATTGTTTTAGGAACCTGGTGTGGTGACAGCAAGGCGAACGTTCCAAACTTTCTTAAAATTTTAGATGCTTTACACTTTAAAGAGAAAAACGTAGAGATTATTGCCGTTGATGGTCACAAAAAGGCCGAGAATGGCCTGTTAAATGGCCTGGATATTACGATGGTACCAACATTTATTGTTTTTGATAACAAAGGTAAAGAATTGGGACGGATTATTGAGGGACCTAAAACCACACTCGAAGGCGATTTGTTGGCCATATACAAAAAGAAGTCTTAAACTTTTGAGCGTTTTTTTGGTCGATGGTTCATAGTTGATTGCCTAAGCCATTATAGTTGATAGCCTATTGATTTAAGCTAAACCATCCAAGCCATTAACGATGACCTATCAAACCATCGACCAAAATTTATTTACAAAATATTATCAAAACCCATTTTACATTATACATCTTACATCAATATTATGTCAGCAGCATTAGAACCGGGATGGTTGGCCGTTTTAGAAGAAGAATTTGAAAAAGACTATATGATTAAACTGAAGTCTTTTTTACAGGAAGAGAAGCAGCGAGGTGCTACTATTTATCCAAAAGGTGCGGATATGTTTAATGCATTGAACACCACGCCATTTGATGAGGTAAAAGTGGTCATTCTAGGTCAGGATCCTTATCATGGTACGGGCCAGGCGCATGGTCTTTCGTTTTCGGTACAACGCGGTATACCGGTTCCCCCTTCTTTAAAAAATATATATAAAGAGTTGGAAACTGATATTGAAGGTTTTAAAGCGCCAAACCATGGCCACTTAACACATTGGGCAGAACAAGGTGTACTTTTACTAAATGCTACTTTAACCGTTCGCGCATCAGAAGCAGGTTCACATCAAAACCAGGGTTGGGAAATTTTTACCGACGAAATTATTAAGGCGTTGTCTCAGAAACGTGAACATATCGTATTTTTATTGTGGGGTAAGTATGCCCAGCAAAAAGTAGCGTTAATTGATCAGAAAAAGCATTATGTGCTGACAGCCGCTCACCCATCGCCATTTTCAGCATACAATGGCTTCTTCGGATCAAAACATTTTTCGAAAGCCAACCAGTTGTTGGTACAAAATAACCTGAAACCAATTGACTGGAGCTTACCAGCGTAATGAACACTTATTTTATTAGCGGTCTGGGTGCTGATGAGCGAATTTTTTCGAAATTAAAGCTTAGCGGAAAGATCAATATTATTCATGTTGAATGGATAGATCCCCATAAAAATGAGTCGCTTGAATCTTATGCTGAACGTTTGAGCCGCATGATAGATACCAGTAAGCCATTTGCTTTGGTAGGTGTGTCTTTTGGCGGAATGATTGCAGTAGAAATTTCGAAACGACTAAAACCTGCAGCAACAATTGTTATCTCAAGTACCATATTGAGTAGCCATCTCCCGGCATTGTACCGCTTTGCCGGCAAACTTAAACTCCTTAAATTTATTCCTTCTAAGCTCCTAAAAGCATCGAATAAGCTTACCCAGCATTATTATTTCGGCACAAAATCTGGTAGCGAAAAAATATTACTGAACAGGATTATAAAAGATACTGATCCTTATTTTTTAAAATGGGCGATCGGAAGTATTTTAAACTGGGAGAATAAGGTTAAACCGGAAAGGATTTTTCACATCCATGGCACAAATGACAAAATCCTCTATTCTAAAAAAGCCAGGCCTGATTTCGTGATCGAAAACGGGACGCATTTTATGGTTTATCAAAATGCCAACAAAATTTCAGTCATTATTGATCAGTTAATATTGAGTAATGAAATCACTTCATATTGATGGCTCAGGCTTTTGCAGGGACAAACATGCTGTAAAAAATTAATATTGGCCTTTAAAATGATCGTCACCTTTTGAAACACAGTCAATGAAAAACCTATTTTGTGATTTTTAAACTGAATACGTTTTGATTACGATCATTCAAGAATCAAGACCTAATCTTTAAATTTCTTCATAAAATTACTTACGCTTTCCGATAAATTTCCATCTGCAATGGCTTTTACGAACGCTGTTCCAATAATGGCACCATTAGCATAAGAACAGGCCTTATCAAAAGTTTGTTTATCGCTGATCCCGAAGCCGATCATGGTTGGGTTTTTCAGGTTCATATTTTTAATTCTACTGAAATAATTTTCGGTAGTATTGCCTACTTCTAAGTTTTTGCCGGTTGTAGCCGAAGATGATAACAAATAGATAAATCCATTGGTTAAACCATCTATCTTGCGAATACGTTCTTCAGCGGTTTGAGGTGTAATGAGAAACACATTGCTCAAGTCATGTTTTTCGAAACAATCTTTATAAAACTCCTCGTACTCTACCATCGGCAAATCGGGAACAATACAACCATCTATCCCTACTTCGGCGCAGGCCTCACAAAATTTTTCTACACCAAATTGCAAAACCGGATTTACATAGCCCATTAGCAAAACGGGGATGGTTACATTTTTACGTAATTCCTTCAGCTGCTCGAAAAGCAGTTTAAGTGTCATACCCTGATCCAGCGATTGTTTACTGCTCGCCTGAATCACCGGACCATCGGCAACAGGGTCGGAATAAGGAAAGCCGATTTCCAGTATATCTGCACCTGATTTTTGCAGGGCTTCGGCAATCTGAATGGTATCGCCGATATTAGGATAACCAGCAGTATAATAAATTGATAATATATTTTTCTTCTCTTGGAAGAGTTGTTTAATTCTGTTCATTTTCTGAGATGTGAGATATGAGATGTGAGATTTGAGATTTGAGATTAATGACCTGCAATGAAGTCTACTGTCTCATATCTCACGTCTCAAATCTATCTATAAATTAAAATATTTTATATAAGTATCCAGATCCTTATCGCCGCGACCTGAAAGACAAATTACTACATTTTCGCCACCTTTAAATTCCATTTTTTCTAAATAAGCCAGCGCATGTGCACTTTCGATGGCGGGAATAATACCTTCCAATTGTGTACAGAGTAAACCGGCTTCCAAACTTTCTTCATCTGTGATCGAAACATATTTTCCTCGGCCGGTTTTAAACAAATGTGCATGTTGCGGCCCGATGCCAGGATAATCCAATCCAGCTGAAACCGAATGTGGCTCCACCACCTGTCCATCTGGTGTTTGCATCAAAATACTTCTGCTGCCGTGTAAAACGCCTTCGTTGCCCAGGTAAGTGGTAGCCGCCGAAAATCCGCTTGATACACCTTTTCCAGCAGCTTCAACAGCAATTAGTTTTACGTTTTCATCATCCATAAAGTGGTAAAACATCCCCATGGCATTACTTCCTCCTCCTACGCAAGCCAAAACGTAATCAGGCTGGTCGTTGCCAGTCTGCTCCAACAGTTGTTTTTTGGTTTCTTCAGATATGATTGATTGGAAAATCGCCACCATATCAGGGTAAGGGTGCGGCCCCACTACCGAACCGATAATATAATGTGTATCAACCGGGTTGTTAATCCAATCGCGCATGGCCTCATTGGTGGCATCTTTCAAAGTTTTACTGCCAGAACTCGCCGGAACTACCTTTGCGCCCAACATTTTCATACGGGCCACATTTGGTGCCTGGCGCTCGATATCTACCTCACCCATGTAAATAACACACTCCAGGTTACGCAATGCACAAACCGTTGCGGTGGCCACACCGTGCTGACCAGCACCAGTTTCAGCAATGATGCGTTTTTTACCCAGCTTTTCAGCCAGCAAAATCTGCCCGATGGTATTATTGATTTTATGCGCTCCGGTATGGTTGAGGTCTTCCCTTTTCAGGAAAATATTGGCGCCATACTTTGCTGAATATCTTTTTGCCAGATACAATGGCGAAGGACGGCCAACGTAATCTTTTAACAGCTGATGAAACTCCTGTTGGAAATCAGGATCAGCAATGATCTTTAAATAATTCTGACGCAGTTCTTCTACATTCGGATAGAGCATTTCGGGGATGTACGCACCTCCAAAATCTCCGTAGTATCCTTTTTCGTTTACTTTGTATTTCATATCTGTAAATTTTGTCATTCTGAGGAACGAAGCATCTGTTGAATATCAGCAGCAGTTCTTCGTCGCCTGCGGATACTTCGTACCTCAGTGTGACAGTCTATTTATTCATTTCTTTAATAAATTCTTTAATCTTCGCCTCATCTTTTAAACCCGGCTCGATTTCAAATCGGCTATTGATATCCAGGGCATATAAGCGCTCATCCTTTATTTCTTTTATCGCCGGTGCATGTTCTAAATCAATCCCACCACTCAAAAAGTAAGGTTTACTGTATACATATCGGTCTAAAACAGACCAGTCGAAAGTTTTTCCCGATCCTCCATGTGCTTTCGTTTTCGTATCAAACAAAAAATAATCTGCTCCCTTTAAATAAGGCGCCAGAGCTGAAAAATCAAAATCCTCATCTATCCCGAAAGCTTTGATCATTTCCAAAGTCGGGAAAACAGATTTTAATGCTCCAATATATTCAGGAGACTCGCTTCCATGTAACTGAACAGCTTTTAACTTGAGTAAGTTTACTTTATCTTTTACTTTTTCGAGCTCTTCGTTGACAAAAACACCAACCGTTTTAATTTCAGCAGGAATGTATCTGATCAATTCTGCTGAAACATCGCTAATTAACCTTGGCGATTTTTCATAAAAGATAAAGCCTAAATAATCGGGTTGCAACCCGGCAACCGCAGCAATATTAGCGGCCATACGCATGCCACAAACCTTTAATCTTAGCATGCCAGTAACTGTTTAAAACTATTCAAGGCTTTTTTACTCATCAGCGATTCTTCCGCTTCATAATAGCAATCGGCAAATGTTAGTGCTGGTTTGATGGTCTGGATGGCCAATGCAGCGTTGCACAATACCACATTGTTTTGTACTTCAGTTGCCCCGCCATTTAGTACATCCATAAATATTTTAGCTGATGAGGCTACCGTATCACCACCTTTAATGGCCTTTACCTCTACTCTTTCAAAGCCCATGTCGTTGAGTGTTAAAATCTGCTCACCCTTATTAGAAAAAGTTTTCACATCACAGGTTAACGAAACTTCGTCATAGCCCTCCAGGGCATGTACAATGGTATAACTTTTATCGGTATCCTGGTACAAATAAGCATATAAACGCGCCAGTTCCAAACTAAAAACACCCACCATCTGGTATTTTGGTTGCCCTGGGTTAACCATTGGGCCCAACATATTAAAAAAGGTTTTCACCCCAAGTTCCTTACGGATCGGTGCCACAATTTTCATCGCTGGATTAAATAATGGCGCATGTAAAAAACAGATCCCCGCAGTATCCAAATTGCGTCTTAAAGTAGCTTCATCATTAGTAAAGCTATAACCCAGATATTCCATTACGTTAGAAGATCCACAACCGGAAGAAACGCCATAATTACCATGTTTGGCTACCTGATGCCCCGCACCTGCTACCACAAATGATGATAAGGTAGAAATATTGAAGGTATCTTTGCCATCACCACCCGTACCGCAAAGATCGATCAGATCGTAATTGGAAAGGTCTACCTTTAGGCACATGTCCAACATGGCATCCCTAAAACCCTGCAACTCCTGCACGGTGATATTGCGCATGGCATAAGCCGTAATAAAAGCGGCAATCTGCGAAGAATTAAATGCGCCTTCTGAAATGGAGATCAGAATGTTCTTCGCCTCTTCCCTGCTAAAGCTTTTGTTCTCAAATAAATGGTTTAATATTTTTTTCATGTTTGTGTACCTCCTGCCGTCATGCTGAACTTGATTCAGAATCTTTCATACAAATGCTGAAATACATCCGATAGCTATCGGATCAGCATGACGATGCTTTAAAAAATCGTTTTTTCGCCATGGTTTGTGTCTCCACAAACCATTTATATTTATTCCGGTTCGTGGAGACACGAACCGTGGCGATGTTTAAAAAAATTGCTTGCGCCATGGTTCGTGTCCCCACGAACCATTTATTTAAATCCCCTATCCATGGTCTTGCGCCATGGTTCGTGCCCCCACGAACCATTTTTAAATCTATCCATGGTCTGTGTCCCCACAGACCTTTAATGTTTTCTAATTTATATTAGATGTTAAAATAAATCCGATAGCTATCGGATCAGTATGACGATCCTTCAAAAAAATCGCATAAAAAAAGGATTGCTTTTAGGGCAATCCTCTTCGTTGTGTTTAAAATATTTTAAAATATATAACAATAGAATTTGCCTAACGAATTTCGTTATGCCACCACCAATTGTTATTTAAGTTTTTAATGATCATGTTTGTATAAAGCAAATATTGACATTGTTTTTTAATATTCCAAAATCTTTCTAAAAATATATGGCTTTCTTTAAAAGAAAAGTGCAGTTTAATGATGATTTCGGTTTCGGTTCCAATCCCGTTACCAAAAACCAACGCATGCTTAACCCCGATGGTTCAGCAAATATTGAGCGAACAGGACTACCCTGGTTTAAATTTGACGACACTTATACCCGTTTGGTAACCATGAGCTGGGCACGGTTTTTCGTTGTGATTCTTGTTGCCTACCTCATTGTGAATACCGTCTTCGCCGTATTATATAATGTAGTTGGGATCGAAAATTTAGAGGGCGCTAAGGGGCTAACCCTGCGCGATCATTTTTTTGATGCATTTTTCTTTTCTGCACAAACCATTTCTACGGTTGGTTATGGCCACATTTCACCACAGGGCTTTACAACCAGCATTTTAGCAGCTTTCGAAAGTATGTTAGGTTTATTGGCTTTTGCATTGGCTACCGGGTTGTTATATGGTCGATTCAGCCGACCTACTTCTAAAGTGAGGTTTAGCAAAAAAATGGTCATTGCACCTTATGAACAGGGACATGGCTTGATGTGTCGTTTGGTTAATTTACGTCGTAACCAACTGATAGAGTTGGAAGTACAGATGGTCATGTCGTACAATGAAACTGTTGACGGCAAACCGATAAGAAGGTTTTATCCTTTGGCACTGGAGCGCGATAAAATCGGCATCCTGTCTTTAAACTGGACTTTGGTACACCCTATTACCGAAGAAAGTCCATTATATGAAAAATCGTTAATGGAGCTTCAGCACGCAGAAGTTGAAGTTTTTGTCATACTTAAAGCTTTTGATGATACTTTTTCACAAACCATTCATACCAGAACGAGTTATCAGGATGAAGAAATAGAAATGGATGCGAAGTTTGAAAAAATGTATTACCATAACGAAGAAGGTAAAATGGTAATGGATTATAGTAAACTAGACAAGGTAACGCGCACGGTGTAAGGCCTTTATTGCTTTAGATGGGTCTTTTCTTTTTTTGGAAAGCAGGTTTCTGTGCCAATCGGTTGCGGTAGCCCCGCCATACGCTACAATCTTTTTGTGGTCCTGTCAATCCTGAGGTACGAAGGATCTGTTCCATAGGCTGCAAATGACAGGATATTCGGGTTTACTGCAAACAAAAAGGATTTCTGCTGCTGTCGGGTTTAGGGTGGAAAGGTTTGTGCAGCAAATAAAGCTCACCTGAATTGCGGGCACTTATCTAAATGAGGGGAATTAATAACTGATTTAGCATTGTCAACTTTAATCGCAAGGAGGCAAGAAAGTTGACAACGCTTACGAAGATGTCTTCTGTATAAAACCCACAATATCCTTATACAGTTGGTTCCCGCCAAAAATCATCTGACTGATCATGGGCACGTGGCTTTTGCCCTCGATTTCTTTTATCTCAACCGGGATATTATTTGCTTTAAGCTTTTCGTATAACCTGGGCGTTTGCAGTTTAATGGCACCATAGGTTTTACCACCATAAAAGAGGAGATTTGGATTTTTAATGTGATTCACATAAGCTAACGGTGAAGCAGTTTGCCAAACGGCAGGCTGATCGGTAAAGGTCCGGATGAAATCAAAATAAAAATGGTCTTTTTCGGCTGTGCTCAAATATTCTTTCATATCCAATCCGAAGGGATCATTCAGGATTACCCCTTTAATCGGATTTGCGATCCCTGCATGTTTAAAATACTGAGGATCTGCATTGATCAATTCAGCCAAATGTGCCCCGGCAGAATGCCCCATCACAAAAATCTTATCCGGACTTGCCGTATAATCGGCTATATGCGCTTTTACCCACTTTATAGCCAAAGCACAATCATCTCCCATTTTTTCGTACTGAACGTTTGGGGCCAAAGGATAATTGATAATAACCGTAACGATACCTTTCCGCGCGAAATTCCTCCCCAACCACCAATAGGTTTCTTTTTTACCACTGCTCCAGGAGCCGCCGTGAATAAAAACTAATACTGGTTTATTGTTGATACTGTCGTTTTTGTAGAAAATATTCAGTGTATTGGCTTCATCGGCATTACCAGCATAATTGATATTTTTTACCTTTTTAACCTGAGCAGCAGCAAGTAACGTTTGAAACAAGAGCATTAATAAAACAAAAGATTTGTACATCATAAAGGTTTTCCAACTCAACAGTTAATAAACGAAATTGTTGTGAAGATGGATTTGTTAGTAGTGAGTATTAAGTGGAAAGTATCAGGTATCAAGACATTTATAGTCGCCAAGCGCATCCGCTAACCTATTGGCCTTACAGTTTAAACCCTTTATCTATAACCACAAACCCTTCTGGCCATGATTCGTCACCTTGATTCGATATCTACCGGATTTATTTCAGGTTCTATTCTATCTAAAATATATAACGTTAGGCGCTAAACAATTGCGCTGGGTCTTCGACTCCGCTCAGACTGACAATTAATCCAGCTTAAACCGCCAACATAACTGTGCCACCGAAACGCCAAACTTTAACCGCAATACGCTATTCTATTTACCTTTCGCCCTAAACCTTCTAGCTTAAGCTTTAATCAGTGGATTTTTCTCTTTCGCAAACAACTCAAATACCTTTTTATCTACAAAAGCCGGGAAAAGCTTATTCATCCAAACGGCCAGTTTGCCTTGTCTGGTCATTACCAAGGTACGTTTGCGTTGTTCAATACCATCGGCAATAATGCTGGCCACTTCTTCCGATGTCATCATTTTACCTTCATCCATACTGGTTTCGCCATGTGCAGCGCCATCTTTTGAAAGAGCAGTTACGCGGATGTTGGAAGCCGTAAAACCAGGACAAGCCACCATCACGTTTACCCCTGTTTTAAGTAATTCGGTACGCAATGATTCCATAAAACCATTCATGGCGAACTTCGAGGCTGAATAACCTGTACGTCCCGGTAAGCCACGGTAACCCGCTATAGATGATACGCCCACCACTGTTCCTTTTGTTTTTAAAATTTCAGGTAGCGCATATTTGGTACAATATACGGTTCCCCAGAAATTTACATCCATCAGGTTTTTAAGTACTGATAAATCCAGATCATTAAACAGCGCACGCATGGATAATCCGGCATTGTTCACCAGGATATCTATCTTTTGAAAAGAAACCAGGGTTTGTTTTATAATTAACTCGCAATCGGCCTCTTTACTTACATCCGCTTGTACCGCAACAGCCCTGATGTTATATTTTTTTTCTAATTCAGCAGTAATTTCGCAAAGGGTAACGTATTGACGGGCAGCCAAAACTATATTGGCACCGCGCTTGGCAAATTCTTCGGCACAGGCTTTTCCAATTCCGCTTGATGCCCCGGTGATAATGATTACTTTATTTTTTAGATTCATTTAGTAGCGAATATTGGGTAGCAAGTATTGAGTAGTAAGTAGTGAATATTAAGTATTGAGACTAAATAGTGTTTTATTAAAATTTGTTATAGGTTGCATTAAAACTATTTCATCATCGCGGTTTCGTAAGGCACGCGGGTAATGATTGACCGGCCCAATGTAATTTCGTCGGTGTATTCGAGCTCACCGCCAAAGGCAATTCCACGTGCAATGGTGGTTACGGGAACATTAAATTCTTTTAGTCTTTTATACAGGTAAAATAATGTCGTATCGCCTTCCATATTCGGACTTAAAGCTAAAATTACTTCTTTAATGCCTCCTGCTGCCATCCTGGCAACCAATCCATCAATAAACAAATCGGAAGGGCCAATACCATCCATCGGCGAAATTAAACCACCCAGAACATGGTAAACGCCAAAATATTGGCCTGTATTTTCAATCGCCATTACATCGCGCGTATCTTCTACCACACAAATGGTTTCTTTATCACGTTTATGCGACGTGCAGATTTCACAAACCACGAAATCGGAAATATTATGGCAGATACTGCAGTGTTTAATCTGTTGTTTCAGCTTTATAAAAGTATTACCAAACTGATTTACCTCCTCCTGCTCTTTATTTAAAAGATGTAGTACCAAACGTAAAGCTGTTTTTTGCCCTACACCAGGAAGTTTTGAGAATTCGTTTACCGCATCTTCTAGCAGTTTGGATGAAAAATTCATGATGCAAAAATAGTTAAAAAGGTTCATTGGTTCAATAGTCATTGGTTCATTGGTCAATAGTTCATTGGTCGTTAGTTTATTGGTCGTTAGTTTATTGGTCAATAGTATAATGGCGATCAGGCATAGCCAATAGATGTGGTAAAAGGTTAATTGTCTAAACTGGTTAACTGACAATTGCCAACCGTAAACTGGTTAATCGTTTAAGTTCATTAACTGATAACTGCAAATTGCCAACTGAAAACGAGCAACCTTTCCTACTCATATCCTATAGGAAGTCTTGACTCCGGACTTCCGACTCCGGACTAACAAGAATATTGCTTGATTTGATAGTTTTCTTTACATTTATCAGCTTAAAACAAAACTATGTCACCAACCATCCTCTTGTGTTTTCTAATTGGTTACTTTCTCCTACTGATTATCATTTCGTTTGTAACCTCCCAAAAATCGTCAGACAATAGCACCTTCTTTGTTGCCAACAGAAACTCCAAATGGTATTTAGTGGCTTTTGGAATGATTGGTACGGCACTTTCTGGTGTTACTTTTATTTCGGTACCCGGAGAAGTTGGTGCACCCAGCGGAAACCAGTTTCAATATTTCCAATTTGTACTGGGTAATGCGGTCGGTTTTATCATTATAGCCACAGTTTTGCTCCCACTCTACTATCGGATGAACCTCACCTCTATTTATAGCTACATTGAAAAGAGATTAGGCCATTACAGCTATAAAACAGCCGCCTCAATATTTTTATTGAGCCGCACCTTGGGCTCGGCAACGAGATTATACCTCGTTGTCATTGTTTTACAGCGGTTTATATTTGACAATTACGGCGTCCCATTCTGGTTAACGGTACTCATTTCGTTGGCACTCATATGGTCCTACACGTTTAAAGGGGGGCTGAAAACCATTATCATTACCGATACATTGCAAACGTTTTTCCTGGTGCTTTCCGTTTTCCTCACTATTTATTTTATTTGCAATAGTCTTGATTTCAGCATTCCACAGGCATTCGAAACGGTAAAAAACAGCAGTTATTCCAAAATATTCTTCTTAAATGATTTCTTAACCAATAAATTCTATTTCAGTAAACAGTTTATTGGTGGTATTTTTGTCACGATTGCCATGACAGGCCTCGATCAGGACCTGATGCAGAAAAACCTAAGCATGGGCACCATTAAAGAAGCACAAAAAAACATGTTCACCTTTACTGGTGTATTTGTAATTTTAAATGTGTTCTTTTTAAGTGTAGGCGCATTACTATACATTTTTGCAGCAAAAAATGGTATCGATATTCCATTAGATCACATTACGGGTAAACCGCGAACAGATTTATTATTCCCCGAAATTGCACTGAACAATCTTGGTGCTATACCAGCCATTATTTTTATGCTGGGCTTAACCGCAGCCACATTTGCCACAACCGATTCGGCACTTACCGCCTTAACTACCTCGTTCTGTGTCGATTTTTTAGGTATGGCTAAAGCAGAAAATGTAAATGCTAAAGATGCCGTAAAAAAACGCCATACCGTACATATAGCCTTTTCAATTTTGATGTTCCTCGTAATTATTGTGATCAATGCGCTGAACAGTTCATCTGTTGTGAGTTTGATTTTCACCATCGCCTCTTACACCTACGGACCGCTTTTAGGCCTATATAGTTTTGGATTATTTGTAAAAAAACGTGGTCTTCACGATAAATTAGTACCAATAGTTTGCTTATTATCGCCTTTTTTATGTTACTTGCTTGCAAGCAATTCTGCCGCAATACTAGGTGGATATGTTTTTAGTGTTGAACTGATTTTAATTAACGGTTTAATTACTTTTATAGGTTTGTTGTTCATCAGCAAAAAGACTGATGCGCAGACAAAATTTTAACATTAGAATAACAGTATATGACGAGTGAAGAAAAAATTAGAAGTGCTTTTGAGAACAAAGACTGGCAGGAAATTAAGGTAACCGATTCCTGGCAAATTTTTAAAATCATGGCCGAATTTGTAGACGGCTTCGAAAAATTGGCTAAAATTGGTCCATGCGTCACCATTTATGGTTCGGCACGTACTGCCCAAACCCACCGATATTACCAATTGGCCGAGCAATGCGGTAAACTATTAACTGATAGAGGTTACGGCGTAATTACGGGTGGTGGTCCGGGTATTATGGAAGCGGGTAACAAAGGTGCGCATACCAATGGAGGGAAATCGGTTGGTTTAAACATCGAATTACCATTTGAGCAGTTTCACAATAAATATATCGATCATAATAAATTACTGGAGTTTGATTATTTCTTTGTGCGTAAGGTAATGTTTATGAAATATAGTCAGGGTTTTGTGGTATTACCTGGCGGATTTGGTACAATGGATGAACTATTTGAAGCCTTAACGCTAATCCAGACGGGCAAAATAGCCCGTTTCCCAATCGTATTGGTTGGTGTTGATTATTGGGGCGGATTAATCGACTGGATTAAAGGAACGATGTTGCAAAAAGAACATAATATTCATGAAGAAGATTTAAACCTCTTCAGATTGGTTGATACGGCAGAAGAAGCCGCAGAACATATTTTCCGTTTCTACGATAAATATGTACTTAAACCGAATTTCTAGCGCCGGGTTAATTGTTTAAATTGGTTAACCGGCTAATTGCCAACTGAAAATTCAAAGCTGGCAACTGAAAAAGTGCTTAAAAACCATAAGCACTTTTTTATTGTAACAACTTCAAACAACTGGCATCTAAATTGAAACACAATAAAAATGTCGAGATTTATCAACTGGAAGAGCGATTGGTTTAGCGGGAATTTTCAGCTCTTTGTAGATGGGCTGCAAAAAGGCGCTATTACTTTCGGAATGTGGACAAGCAATGCCGAAAGTGTGTTTGAAGATCAAAAGTATCAGTTTGTAAACGAGGGATTCTGGCAATCGAACACTAAGGTAATCGATCGCAAAACAAATGAAGTTATTGCGATGATTACGTATGATTGTTGGAAATCAAAAGCGTTAATTAGCTTAAATGGCGGAGAACAGTACGAATGGAAAGCAACGGGTATCTGGAAATCGAAATGGACGGTAAGCAATTATAAGGATGAGCACATCATGTACAATTCGAGCAGCAATAGTGGATCGATCTCTTCCGATACCGATAATAACTTATTGGTAATTGCCGGTTTATTTATTAAACAGGTTTACAACAGACAGACCATTCTGTTGATGGCCTGTATTGTTCCTGTTATTACCACATCAACACTTCGCCATCATTAAATATTTGAATTAAATCTTTGTGAGATGGAACAGGTATTAGGTTGGAGAAAAGGTTTATTTGACAGTAACTATCAGGTAGACAATAACGGATTATTAAAATTTTCGCTGAATTTTATTTCATGGAAAAATTCGGCAATAGCCACTACCCAGGCTGGAATTTACCTGTTTAAAAGTGAAGGATTTTCTAAACCTGAAACCAAATTATTAAATAATCAGCAGGAAGTTTTAGCCATAATTACTTACGATTGGATTCGTTTTCAAGCTAAAATCGTATTTGCTTCGGGCGATACTTTTGATTGGAGTTTTCAAAACAGCTGGTTAAGGCGCTGGTCTTTAAATAATCATCGGGATAAACAGATTTTGTTCAATGCTTCGACTGGAAATGGTATGTTGCATACCAATGTAGATGACGATCTACTCATTTTGTGTGGACTTTTTGTCAGGGAATATTATTCAAGACTGATTTTTGGCTTGATTATCTGCCTGTTATGCCTGCTCACATTTAAAAGCATATTTTAACTTGCCATTCCGAGCGCAGCGAAGAATCTCTTTGGTTTCGTTAAATTCCTTAAATATAAATGATACAGAAACAAGTTTAGTACGACGATAATTAGCAAAATATTTCAATTTGTCATTCTGAGCGCAGCGAAGAATCTTTTCGTTTCAGTTAAATTCCTTAAGCATAA
>Ga0182008_10000688_pt1 | contig 24336 bp, 18 predicted proteins | sample Sormic07211129_1_FD_120482 | JGI IMG/M metagenome (GOLD analysis project Ga0182008, IMG submission 120482) | Rhizosphere microbial communities from Sorghum bicolor, Mead, Nebraska, USA - 072115-129_1 metaG | ecosystem: Host-associated > Plants > Roots > Rhizosphere | place: USA: Nebraska...
AACGCGTAGACGGAGGCAAGGAATACACCGCACCGAACCCCACGCGCACCGATAAGCGCGCAGGCTCACTCAAGGTCAACCTGAGCAAAGGCACCTGGGCGGATTTTGCCACCGGCGACAAGGGCGGCGACCTGATTGATCTGGTGCGCTACCTCGACGGCGGCACAGACGTGGAAGCCTGCGGAAAGCTCGCGGATCTGCTGAGCGTTTCTGTTGGGGCAGCTCAGACCAAACTCGCACCGGCCAAAAGTAAGTCGCCCGAGTGGGTCGCTATCCAGCCGATCCCAACAGAAGCCATGAGTAAATGCCCGGCCAAACACCGACAACACGGCGCACCATCCAAGGTGTGGATCTACCGCGACGCTCAAGGTCAGCCGGTCATGGCGCTGTATCGCTTCGACCTGGGCCCGGACGAAGACGGCAAGCCGAGAAAGGTCTTTGCCCCGCTGACCTGGTGCAAACGCTCCGATGGCCAAACAACTCAATGGCGCTGGCAGGGCCTGCCTGAACCACGCCCCTTGCTGCGCCTGGATGAGTTGGCCAAGCGTATCGAAGCCCCGGTGGTGCTGTGTGAGGGCGAGAAGGCCGCAGACGCCGCGGCAGAGTTGATGCCTGAGTACGTGACCACCTGCTGGCCAAACGGTTCGAACTCCTGGCACAAGGCCGACATGTTGCCGCTCAAAGGGCGGTCGGTGCTGCTCTGGCCGGACAATGATGCCAGCGGTAAAGCCTGCATGGAGGCTATCGAGCCGAAGCTACTTGAGCTGGGTGCGGAGTCAGTACAGCGAGTGGCGCTTGAAGTATTCAAGCGCAAGCCCACCACCAAGGATGGAAAGCCCTCGTTTGCCAAAGGCGGCAAGTGGGTAGACGGCGACGATGCCGCCGACGCACTGACCAAGGGCTGGGCCGCTGACCACATTGCCGAACTGGTGCGTAGCGGTGAGTTTTTCGATACGTCTACGGATGGAAACACCAATCAACTAGCAAAAGAAATACCAGCGGTCAAACCCAAGACGAAATCAAAAAACGACCTATTACCCAGTGGCTTCCGTGTAACTCCAGAGGGCGTGTTTTACACCGGGGACGATGGCGAGTCCCGACCTGTCTGTTCCCCCTTAGATATCTTGGCTCGCACTCGTGACGACAAAGGACATAACTGGGGCTTGCTGGTCGAGTTCGATGATCCTGATGGCGCGAAGAAACGCTGGAACATTCCTGCCCGAAACATGACTGGAGACTTCGGCAAGGATGTTTTGGGCCCCTTGGTGGATATGGGGCTGCGCTTGGCTGGCACTCGCTCAGGACGCAATGCCCGCAACGACCTTCAAAGCTACCTCCAAGGGTTCGACAGCACGGAAAGGGCTCGACTCGTTACCCGGCTAGGATGGCATGGACCAGCCTATTTGCTACCCGATCAACAGATTGGCAATAGCCATGAGCACCTATTTTTCTGTGATGCAGGAGCGCAACTACCTCCCATTAGCGAGTGCGGGACACTGACGCAATGGCAGCAGCACATCGGCGCATTATGCGTAGGTAATCACCGACTAGCCTTCGTGGTTAGCGTGGCATTTGCTGGTCCGTTGCTCCATCTACTAGGGCATGAGTCAGGCGGCTTTCACTTGTACGGTGACAGTTCAGGCGGTAAGACCACCCACCTTCAGGTAGCGGCCTCGGTCTACGGAGGCCCGCGCTTGGTACGCTCTTGGCGCTCGACGGATAACGCCCTGGAGTCCATTGCCGCAGCTCACTCAGACGGTGTTCTGGTGCTTGATGAAATTGGCATGTGCGACCCGCGCATAGTTGGCGAGACGGTTTACATGCTCGGCAACGGTACGGGCAAGGCTCGGGCCAACGATAGAGGCCAAGCAGGCCGACAAGTACAAGAGTGGCGTTTGTTGTTCCTCTCAACTGGAGAGAAAACACTTGCACAACACATGGCTGATGCAAACAAGGAGCTAAAGGCTGGCATGGAAATACGCATGCTGGCCGTGCCTGCGGACGCAAGCAAGGGCTTTGGTATGTTCGACATATTGAGTGGGTTCGAAGATGCCGCCACCCTTTCAGACGCACTCAAAGCTCGCGTGGCCAAGTATTACGGAACACCGCTCACCGCGTTTCTGAAAGCTCTGTGCAAGCCCGGGGAGATACTTGGGTGGACTGCAATTTTGCGCAGGACCCTTGAGGGTTTCATCAGCAAGTCATTACCTGCTACGGCGAGTGGCCAAGCGCACCGAGCGGCTGCTCGTTTTGGTTTAGCAGCGGCAGCTGGAGAGCTGGCCACTGCGCTTGGCATTACAGGCTGGCCAGAAGGTACAGCTACGACAGCGGCACAAGTGTGCCTTAACGCGTGGCTGGAGGAACGCGGGGGCGCCGGGAACATGGAAGGTGATGCCATCGTAAATCGCCTGCGCCAGGTGATAGAGCGATTCGGTGAAAGTCGCTTTACACGCTGGGACGGCATCGCAGCCAAGACAGACGATCACGCACCTCGAACGGCTGACCGCCTAGGCTTCCGACGTACAGTCGAGCACGGCATGGGAGACAGCATTTATACACTAGTCACCTACTACTTTTTACCCACAGCCTGGAGAGCTGAGGTCTTTAAAGGGATGAGCCTCACCCTGGTGAATCGTGAACTGATCGAACGCGGAATATTGGAAGCAAGCGCAGAGGGACGCGCTGCGCAGTCTGTACGCCTTCCCGGCCTATCAAAGACAAGAGCCTATGTGGTGCATGCCAATGCACTCCTCTCCTCTGAAACCGAAGCAGCCTGATGCTTAGGAACGTAGAGAGGAACAGCCGGCAGCTTTGGGCCTGGCCTGCCCACTCCAACTCGAATTAACCCTCCAGTTCTGTAATGGAAAACAATCAATGAGCGAATACAAGAAACAACTCAAGCAATGCCAAACCGAAATGGAACAACTCAAAAAGCAGCTCCCTACTCTCTCCACTGCTGCTAAAGAGGCCATGAAGAATTTTGAAATGAGCCGCATCAATCGAGCACCATATCCGCGTGAAACGATTAATGCTCACAAAAATGCGGAAACAAAAATCTCAGAGTGCATCTATAAAATCAATGACTTAAAGAAATATATTGAATGGGAAGATGGTGTTCAATTCGCAAATGAAAATATCAAAAAGGCGCATAAGGACAGCGGGCGAGCTCAGTCCGAACTTCGAAAGCTACAGGACAAACGCACAAAAGTACTGAGCAAGCTGGAGAAGCTAGATAACGACAGAAGAACCCAAATTGATAAAGCCCAGTCTGCTGAAAAACAAGCAGCAGCCGCGTATGCAAGCGCGTTGAGAGATGGAGACGACACAGCAGAACAGCGAGCAGAAAAGGCACTCAAACTCGCCTCTGAGGATGTTACGCAGGCTGCCCAAGGAAAACGCGGAGACGCAGCGGTTGTGAGTGCGCTAACAATTGAGGTCGAAAAGCTTGATGAAGCAATCGCCGAAACCAAGCAGCTTTTAATGAGTCTTCACAAGGACCAACTAAGAGCAACTAACTTCCTACTGGCCAACCGTTTGGACAAGGCCGCGCAAGAACTCACAGATATTGCTACACAGCTACACGTCACTCAGAAAGCGTTGGGGTGGGGTAGCTCACTGCATGGTCTATATTTGCCTCTGCAGACGCCTATCGGCCCTAAGTCCATCACCGAACGTACAGTTAGCGAAAAAGCATCAGGGATCGCTTTAGAGCAAATTCTAGCGGCGTGACTGATATACCTGTCATCGCATTAAGCGGTGATTCACATCCAACCGGGACAACACTCGCGGAACACTAAACGTGTTCCGCGCAGTCGGTGTTCCGCTTGTTATTCTTTGTGTTCCACCTCTGAAAGCCTTGCAACACTGGGGCTCCAGCCATTCTGGAACACATGGAACACATGGAACACCTACATAACCCTATCAGTAGATGATCGCTCCCCCGGCCCCTTTCAGGGTTGGACCATCAGCGGAAAAAATAGCGACAGGTTGAACTGATACAACCAAGATCACACCCTGACTCGTCGGAGCATGCCTACCCAACCAGGGAAAATATGGGTCCTCCCAAAGGGGGGCCCCCTACACGGGTCACGGTACTCGCGGATTCTCTCCAGCTAAAATTTTTGCACTGATGTCTGTCTTTTAATTCGGCAACCATATCAACTCAGCGTAGTATCATGGCACGCCGCCTAAATACGAAAAAACTAAGAAGTCAGATCAGTTTTATAGCATCCCTAACAAGGCAAATGCATGGGCTATAAATATATAACCGACATTGGTACATCAAGTTTAATTACGTAGTCTGCCCAGCGGAGAGTGCATACCATAAAGGTATACCACCACTCATCATGGAACGACTTACCCAAAGACGTTTCTTGCCTCGACCTTTCATGAGGACAATCACATTACGCTCTCCACAGGAGCACGCAGGATGTGGCACACTGCTACCCACGGAGCCGTTGGTGCCACACAGGACGCACCACCGGCGTTATCTGCGGCTTACCCTTCTTAAGGTGGCAAATGGGCTCTGCTTTCGCAGCAAGGAAAGTCATACTTTTCGTTCACGGACTGTCAGGTTCTTCCGAGGGAACATGGGGGAAAATGATTGAATTTTTCAGAAGAGATGAAGCCTTTGCAAGCTTCCAACTAGATTCCTATCAATACCCTACTGCAAAGTTCCGTTTATTTTTTGGTAAAGCCATGCCAGGAATACAAGACTTGGCTGATGGGCTGAGGAGCTATATAAATACCTATCATAACGACAAGGATGAGATAATTTTAATTGGCCATAGCATGGGCGGCTTAGTTCTTCGCCAATACATTGTTACTGAATTTAAGAAGGGAACCGAGGCGAATATACGTGCAGCAATTATGATTGCCACGCCTCATCAGGGCGCCGCTCTCGCCCGAATCGGTGCTAGCGTCTCATGGAAACACACTCACTTAAAGCAGTTAGCCAAAGGCCAAGATATACTTAGATCAATTATGGATGATTGGGCTTCATTGGACGTTGAGAACCGCATTGACGCCTTGTATATCACGGGAGGAATCGATGCAATTGTAGAAAGACAAAGTTCGATGCCTTACTTCGGAAACGTGAGATTTGAAAACCTTATAAACTACGGCCATATAGACGTTATAAAGCCTGACCATCCAGGCGACATAAGATTTTTAGTTATTAAAAAATTCATCACCGGACTTCCTCCAATAAAAAAGCCTGAAGTGGCTCAGCCAAGCGCGGTCGGCGAGCCACTATTTTATCGGTACGATCCTTCATGCGAAAAATTCTATTACCACAGAAGCATGGACACCACTTTAGAACTCGCTCTAGCGAGCTCTAATGTTTGGTTGAGCGGACCCGCGGGCGTAGGAAAAACTGTTTCACTAACACGGGCAATACTTCTCAAAGGCTGGCAACCTTATTACTTCTCTTTAGACAGCTTTCGCGAACTGACAGCAGAAAATCTGCTAAAAGAGATTTGTAAACTTCTCCATGACAGGGTTGGGTCAAAGGACCCAGCCCTTGACGACTATGCTTCTCTGCCAGAGATTCTTCGCTCGTTCACTTATGCCCTAGGCTCAAACAATAAAAGCTGCAAAGTTGCAATTTTTATCGAAGAAATACCTATCACATCCGCAGACGAGTATGGGAAATTTTTAGATCTTGTTAGTCATCTCTCAATAATACAAGATTCATGTGAGTCGTCCCACGGGCTGGTATGGATTTTCAGCTCTATAATAGACCCCATACAATTCGCAAACACTCAGAATATAAAATTGCGTGAACGGTACGAATTTTTAAAAGCAGAAATTTGGAGCGAATCAGAAATAACCGAGCTCATGAATATATTGACCGAAGAACTGAATATTCAATTCTCCGCACATGAGCGGGAAGAAATTTTATCCCGAATTGAAAATTCTCCTCGACATCTGAAAATGCTATTGAAAGCGCGACGGACGGAAGTAGGAGCCAAAAAACCAATTTCGGAACTATTATCATCCTTATCTATGGTTGCACGCTAATGACTAGTAAGATCCTCCGTCGCTCGACAATAATACCAAGCGAACTGTATATTGAGCGTGCCGCTGATCGTCAGTTAAAAACAATAGTCGACGACATGGGTCGTCCTGGTTATGTACTCGTAGCACGTCAAATGGGGAAAACAAATCTCCTCATTCATATGAAACGAAGCAGAGCAGACGATCTTGTGCTTTACAAAGATCTTTCTACACAATTTGAAACCTCTAAAGCCTTTTTTCGAGATATAATCGATTCTCTGCTGGAGTCATTTCCTGAACTGGAAAATAATGACAAACCGATAGCATCGCTACGCAATGACGATATAGAACCAAATATCGAATACGACCGCCACCTGCGACTACTATTAAAGAACACAAGCAAGAAAGTCGTGATTGTTCTTGACGAAATTGACTCCCTAGTTAATTCCGCTTTTTCTGATGTAATTTTCGCGCAAATCCGTAGCATGTATTTTTCGCGCATTAATTTCCCAGAGTATGAACAACTGACCTACGTATTGTCTGGCGTAGCAGAACCTACAGATCTCATAAAGAACAAGAACATTTCGCCATTTAATATTGGCGAAAAAATATATCTAGAAGATTTCGACCGATCCGAATATGAAGAATTCATACGGCGTGCCAACCTTAAGATTACTAGGGAGGTCGCAGACGAAATATATCACTGGACTAGTGGCAACCCACGCATCACATGGGATATTTGTACAGAAATTGAGGACTTGCTCATATCAGGTGAAACAGTTGATATAAATACAGTAAATGAAGCAATTAACAAGCTATATCTTCGTGACTATGATCGAGCACCTATTGACCATATTCGAACATTGGTTGAAAGTGACAAGGTAGTTCGGGATGCGATCATATCTATTAGATGGGGAAAAGCTGACTTCATTGACGACAAAACTAAAAGCCGGTTATATCTGTCAGGCATTACAGGAAGTGCTGGCGGCGAGGCACGGATCAAAAACAAAATTATCGACAATGCACTATCTGATTCGTGGATAAAAAGCGTAACACCAAATGTGGCATCTCCGATTGCGCTAGCTCTGTCGTACTCTGTATTTGGAGACCATTTATCAGTAATATCGAAGTTCGAAGAGATAAAACTAGACCCCGTATGGGCTCCAAAACTTACTCGTACGCAGAGGCTGCAATTTGCCAGCTCGTACCTATGGGCAAAAAAGCCAGAGCTCGCGCTAGAGCAATATAAGTATTGCCTAAGCACAACCACGGGAGATGCGAATCGCCAGGATACTGAAATTAGTATTGGCAATGCGCTACTTTATTTCAAAGAATACTCAAGCGCCGTAGAGTTTTTCAAATCAGCATCGGAGGGGCCAAGTTTGATTCTCAAATATAATGCCCAGCTAAACCTTGCTGAGACTTACAGAGCTTCTGGACTCGAAAATGACTCTCAAACTTTAGAAATCATCAACAATCTCTTATCCAAACTTGATACTCCAGATATCCACGCTAGCGAAGCGGGTCGTACTTTGTATGTAGCGGCTTCTGTATGCCAATCCCGGATTTTAATGAAGATTGATCGGCATATAGAGGCAGACCTATCACTGCAAAAAGCGTTTCCCATGGCTATTTATAGCGTACAGCCAAAGCTCCTTTTGCTTAGATATGAGTGCACTACCGACCCTCTTGAGCAACAGGACTTATTAGTTCAAATTTGCGGAATTGTCATGGACAATTCTCTACAGCCTTCGACATTCGACGGTGCCGACCTGCACTTTGACAATAAGCAAATCGTTGAAATCCTGAGCTGCCTACTTAAACAAAACATGGCAGAACTCTTCAAAGACTTTCTAAACTATATAGCTAGCGAACTTTTTGCATCCATTCTTGATCATATAGCTGTCGTTCTAGCGTGCCTAAATAGTATTCCCACACGAGAGGAGCGCGGTAAATACGTGGACCTGCTCTCCTTTTGCGCCGAAAATTATTTCGACGAAACTGTAACGGCTGCGACGAGATTGAAGCTGTACCGAGAAATTTCTTCTTATACGCCACTCCCTCAGTCAATGATGTGGCGCATTCGCTATCTTGATGAAATCGAAAAGCATAGCGACTACCAACATCTTGTAACAGATGACATTCAGTCTCTCAACTTCACGGCTTACTATTTACGCCGGGACAAACAGTTCGCGCAGTTAGAGCGACTTTACGCGTTCTGGGAAAGGATCGAGATAAAAGCTTGTGAGCTTTCACTTTCGTGGTCGGTTTTCGTGATGGCACACGGAATGTTATTCTATCGAGAAATAAAACAAATCGCCAAAGCAAAAACATATGCAAACAAATGCCTAGAAATTATAGACATAAACAAAAAAGAACTGCTTTCAAGCAATACGTCTGAGGACTTTATTTCTATTCGAACTCAGGCCGAAGCAACACTAAGGCTCACTATAGAGCACGACCCATATCGACACATTGGCAGAAACCAAAGAGTCCAAGTTCAATATGGCGAGGAAAAACCAATGACTGTAAAATTTAAGCAAATAAAAGAAGACTTGGAGGAAGGGAAATGCGTATTGATCAGTTCCTGACAAGCGAAAAAATCAAAGTACCATCATAAAACTAAACTTATGGGTGTGTTGGGATATAACGGCGAAAATCAACCTCCATTACGAGTGCCAGGGGTGACATGGACAAACACGTTACCCCTCACTCATCTAATATGACTTTCGGTCAAGACGCTAAGAAAGGGCAATAGTAGTCGACCGCGTGTATCCTTGTGTTTATTCGGATAAATTGCCCCCACCAGATCCACCAACGAACACTGAGCCTGTCTAGTCTTATTCAAAGTATCCCCGCGTGAACAGGCAAAATAAGTATCGTGAGCTACGGTGTTCGATGGTGCTGACATATCGGTTAGTTCCTTCCATGAAAGGACGCCCCAATGGAAATGCTTCGCGTGCACTCAAGAGCGATCACCGCTGTAGGTTACGACCCGGCGACCAACCGAATGAAGATCGCCTTCAAGCAAGGAAAGACGTACGACTTTTGCCGCGTACCGTTGAACGTCTACCAAGGACTGATTAAGGCACCGTCAAAAGGAGGCTGCTTCTCGTCGAACCGCACGTACCAGGCGACTCAGTGGGAGAGTGACTGAATGGATTGCATGGAATCCCTGAAACTCTTCATATTGCAAACAGCAATAGCGAGCATGTATCCCTACATGTATCCCTTGAAAGCAAACCTCTCTGGAGGCCCTGAGTTTACTGGTACACGACAGTCTCCCTCGGGGCACCAAACATGAAAAAGACCTTGAAATCCAAGGTCTTTTTTTTCGCCTGCAGAAAAGTGCCAGCACGGCGCACACCTCCCGTTGCGGGCCTCTTTCCCCGCCCTGCTCAGTCGTACAAGTCCTCCACGTAGTACTCGTAGTTGTCGGCATTCTCCACCGCGTCGCTCGGGCGGTTGGCTCCCAGGTTCTGCGATCCCGCCACGCCGTAGGCGCCGGGGATATCGGTGGTGTGGCCAATGGAGTGGGTCAGTTCATGCACCACGGTACCGGCCTGGGTATCGAAACCCACGCGCGGCGGCAGGGCAAAGAATGCCGTGCAGAACCAGGCCTGCACGTCCCCGCGGGCGTTGACGTAGGTGGCGGCGATATCCCCGGGCGCGTCGCAAGGGTCATTCGGGTTGACCCGGCAATAGGCCGTCAGGGTGTTGCCACTGTTGAGCTTGAAACGCACCCCGTCGAGCACTGCACGCACCCGCTGGTAGCGATCCTGGCTGAAGGTACCGAACCAGGTCCGGTAGGCCAGGTCCTGATTGCGGCGAAAGGTCGCTTCATTGTTGTTGACCTGGTTGTAGGCATTGGTCGACCAGGTAGTAGCGACAGCCACGGCATTGCTCACCGCGGTACGGTCAGCCTGGGTGGCACAGGAACCGTCAAACGCCACGTTGATGGCGAGCGCCGATTGCGCCAGCGCACCCAGGCCCAGTAGCAGAAACAGACTTTGCCAGCGACGCGCCAGAAGACGGCGGCGTGAATGAACAACGGTATCAGTATCCATATTCAGCATCCTTCCATGCAGGTTCCGAGGAATGTCGCTCCCCCTGCCAGGGGCGACACTCGCATTGGATTCCCGAGGCTCGCGGTGCATCAGCAGGAATTGCTTCCGTAGCCGGCACCAGGGCCCCGCGCGCCTGATACAAGCATCTCTCGGGCACATCCTTGATGGAGGTCAAAGAGCCGACGTTTGAGGGCCATACACTTGTAAGTGAACATTTGAACGAGACGCACAGGCCCTCCTTATATGAGTGAAGAATCCACCCTCCGCACCCAACCCAAAGCCTTGCCGGAAGCCAGTTCCGCCAGCCCTGCCAAGAGCCCCCCCCGCAAACCCGCAACGCCGCGCCCGCGTCGCCCACGCACGGCGAGCAAGGCTGCACCGGCGAAAGCCGCCGAGGCCGAAATCAGCGCCATCAGCCAGAAGCCCATGGCCCTGCAGGTGGCCAGCGCGCCGCGCGGCTCCAACGAAGACAGCGTGTCCGCTGCGCTGCCGGGCAATTATCCGTACCGCAACCGCATGCGCCGCGCCGAGTACGAAAAGGCCAAGAACGAACTGCAGATCGAACTGCTCAAGGTGCAAAGCTGGGTCAAGGAAACCGGGCAGCGCATCGTGGTGCTGTTCGAAGGCCGTGACGCTGCTGGCAAGGGCGGCACCATCAAGCGCTTCATGGAACACCTCAACCCCCGCGGCGCGCGGATCGTGGCCCTGGAAAAGCCCTCGGAACAGGAAAAGGGCCAGTGGTACTTCCAGCGCTATATCCAGCACCTGCCCACCGCCGGGGAAATGGTCTTCTTCGACCGCTCCTGGTACAACCGCGCCGGGGTGGAACGGGTGATGGAGTTCTGCTCGCCCCTGCAATACCTGGAGTTCATGCGCCAGACCCCGGAGCTGGAGCGCATGCTGTGCAACAGCGGCATCCTGATGTTCAAGTTCTGGTTCTCGGTGAACCGCGAAGAACAGCTGCGCCGCTTCATCTCCCGTCGGGACGACCCGCTCAAGCACTGGAAGCTCTCGCCCATCGACATCAAGTCCCTGGACAAGTGGGACGAGTACACCGCCGCCAAACAGGCGATGTTCTTCCACACCGACACCGCCGATGCCCCTTGGACGGTGATCAAGTCCGATGACAAGAAGCGCGCGCGAATCAACTGTATCCGCCACTTCCTGCACGAGCTGGACTACCCGGGCAAGGACCTGAAAGTCGCCCATGCCCCGGACCCATTGCTGGTGGGCCGCGCCTCGCGGGTACTGGAAGAGGATGAAGGCACCCAGGCCCAGGCTGCGACAGATCCGCGAGCCACGCGCCTGGCCTTGTCGGCCTGAATCCCGGGCAAAAAAAACTGCGCGCAGACAGGCGGGTCTGTGCGCAGCAAAAGTCGAGCGGATCTATGAATCAGAGCACTGGATCAGCTCGAGGCCTCAGGCAGCCTCGGTCACCGGCGTCACCTTCTCCGGTGGTTTGATAGAGCCGATGTACACCGCAAAGATGGTCAGCAGCGCACCCGCGATCTGCAGCGCCGAGCTGGCCTTGCCGAGAAACGCCACATCGACGAAGTAGGTGATCACCGGCTCCAGCAGCAGGATCAGCCCCGCCAGGCCCAGGCTGATGGCACCGATGGAGCGGTTGACCAGCAACCAGCCCACGAATTGCACCATCACCCCATAGATGATCAGCATCACCAGGGTCTGCCCATCGACGATGGCCAGGCTTTCCCCCATGGCCAGGGCATACACCAGCAGCACCAGCGCGGCCCACAGGCTCAGGTTGAGCATCTGTGCGATCTTGTCGCCCCCACCGTCAGGCAACTGCGTGTTGACCTTGAGGAAATACACGCAAATGGCGTAGGCCAGGCCCGAAAGCACGCCATAGACCACACCCTTGATGCCCACTGCACTGGTCATTTCCGGCAGCAGCAACAGGTACAGGCCGATAAACGCCAGGGTGATGGAGATCAGGAAGTAGATCGACGGCTTCTCCTTGAGCAGGTACAGACCCAGCAGGGTCATGAAGAACACCTGGCAATTGGTCAGGATCGAACCGATGCCCGGGCCGACGATGTAGATGCTCTGGTGCCAGAGCACCAGGTCGATGGCCAGGAACACCCCGGCCAGGGCCGTGTACAGCTGCGCCTTGGCGCTCTTGAGCAGCACCGGGATGCGCCGCACCTTGAGCAGCAGGAAGAACAGGATCGAGGCGAACAGCATGCGGTAGAACCCGGCCCCACCGGCGCCGATGTGGGCAAAGGCCACGGCCAGCGCCGACAGGCTGAGCATCAAGCCACCAATGGTCAGCTCGATGATGGCGCGGTTGGTATTAGTCGACATGCGCGACTCCATTAATGAAGACCAGAGGATCGACGTCCTGGTCCGGGTCACTTAACTTGCCCTGCTCCAGCACCTGTTGCATGGCGTCGAAAATGCTCGCCAGGCCGGCCTGCAGCGTTTCGCTGCTGATGGTCAGCGCCGGCATCAGCTTGAGTACCTGGTCCACCGGACCGCAGCGCTCGATGATCAGGCGGCGGGCGAAGCAGGCACGCATCACCGCGGCGGCCTGGGCCGGGTCGTGGAACTCGATGCCGTAGAACAGCCCGCGTCCGCGCACATCCTTGATATGCCCGGCGAAGCGTTCGGTCACCTCAGCCAGCCACTCCTTGAGCTGTGCTTCGTTGGCCTGGATGTGCTTGACCAGGCGGTCATCGCTCCAGAACTCCTGCACGGTCTTGGTGGCGGCGACAAAGGCCAGGGTGTTGCCGCGGAAAGTGCCGTTGTCCTCGCCAGGGGACCATTGGTCCAGTTCCGGGCGATGCAGCAGCAGGGCGAACGGCAAGCCGTAGCCGCTGAGGGACTTGGACAGGCACACCATGTCCGGGGTGATGCCCGAGGGCTCGAAGCTGAAGAAGGTCCCGGTGCGGCCGCAGCCGGCCTGGATGTCGTCGACGATCAGCAGGATGCCGTGCTCGGCGGTCAGCTGGCGCAGGCGCTGGAGAAACTCTGCCGAAGCCACGTTGATCCCGCCTTCGCCCTGGATGGTTTCCAGGATCACCGCTGCCGGCAGGTCCATGCCGGAACTGTTGTCCTTGACCAGGCGCTCGAAGTAGGCGATGGAATCCAGGCCTTCCAGGTAACCGTCGAACGGCATGCGGAACACATAGGGATCCACCCCTGGCTGGCGGTTGTCACGGTTGCCGGTCAGCCCCAGGGAGGTGTTGGACATGCCGTGGAAGCCGTTGGTGAAGGCCACGATGTGCCGGCGCCCGGTGACCTTGCGCGCCAGTTTGACCGCCGACTCCACCACACTGGTGCCGGTGGGCGAGGTGAATTGCATTTTGTAGGGCAGGGCCCGGGGCGCCAGGATGATCTTGCGGAAGTTGTAGATGAACTCCTGCTTGGCCCGGCTGTGCATGTCCAGGGCAGCCTGGATGCCGTCCCGTTGCAGGTAGTCGATCACCGCGGCCTTCACCGCCTTGGGGTTGTGGCCATAGTTCACGGACCCGGCGCAGCTCAGGAAGTCGATATAGGCCTGGCCTTTCAGGTCATACAGATGACTGCCCTGGGCCTGGTCGAAGACCACCGGAAAGCTGCGGCAGTAACTGCGCGCCGAAGACTCCACATCCGCAAATACGCCCAACTCATCCATTTCTGAAATATCCATTGCTGCCTGCTCACATAAAGGGGTCGAGGTTCAGGATTCGATGCAGCGGCTCAAGCGATCTTTTCTGCAGCCTGGGCCAGGCCCAGTTGCTGGTTCAGCGAGTTGAAAATGTCCCGCGAGCGCAGCGACAGCAGGCTGAAGGAGCCGGCATCGCCATAGCCGTGGGAGGATTCGCACAGACCATTGAGGTACAACGCGGGCAGATGGCTGCCCTTGGCTGCGGCCAGGCTGTAGTCGCGCCCGATGCGGATCACGCCCTGAGCGTCGCTCTCCAGGTGTTCGGCCAGGTCCTTGAGGATCGCCGGGTAGCGTTCTTCCTGGGGGCCGGTGCCGAGGTTGCGAAAACCCGTGGCCAGGACGATCGCGTCCAGCCCGCCCAGCTCCTCGATGGCGTGGGTGCTGCTGTTGCGCAGCGACAGGCTGTAGCCCTCGCCGTCCGGCGTGCAGCCCTGGATCTCGCTGAGCCCCTTGATGATCACGCGCTCGCGGCCCTGCAGCTTGTCCTCATACATGCCCACGTAGAGTTCCTTGATTACGTCAGCATCGGCAGCGGAATAGTTGGTGTAGTGCAGGTGGCGGTTGATGTTCTTCTTCGCCTCGGCGGAGCTGTTGTAGTACTGGTCGACGAAGGACGGGAAGTACACGTGCTCGCTGAACTGGCTGGTGTCCTTGAGGCGGAAGCCGTAGCCGCGCTGCACGCTGACGATTTCCAGGTTCGGGTAGGTGTGGCGCAGGTGCAGGATGATTTCGATGGCGCTCTGGCTGCCGCCGACCACCGCCACGCGCTTGAGCTCACCCTTCTGCGCCAGGCTGGCCAGGCGCCCCAGGTACTGGGTCAGGTGGAACACCCGGTCCGCCGCGGCGTTGGCGAACACCTGCGGAATCACCGGGGTGCGGCCCGGGGCCAGGACCACGGAGCGCGCCTGATACTGCACGCCGGCCTGGGTGGTGATGGTGTAGAGGTTGCTGGCCGGGTCGACCTGGATCTGGCTCACGCTCTGGTTGTAGGCCACGTCCCGGGCGAAAAAGCCGGCAACCCAGCGTACGTACTCGGCGAACTCGCTGCGCAGGGGGAACTCCAGGCCCAGGTTCAGGTGTTCGAACAGGCGGTCGTTCTCGAACAGGAAGTTGGTGAAGGTGTAGCGGCTGCGCGGGTTGCGCGGCGTTACCAGATCACGGCTCGGGTGGTTCTGGATATCGCTGCCGGAAAGCATCATCTCCGGCTGCCATTGAGTGCTCGCGTGACGCTCGAGAAACAGCCGGGTGCCGGCAAATTCCATCTCTTCCATGGCGATGGCCAGGGCGATGTTCGCCGGACCAAAACCGATGCCGATCACGTCGTAAACTTGCCCTTCACGGCCAACATCCTTGGCAGTCACTTTATGAACACTCATAAATTCCCCTTCCTGCAACAAAAGTCAGACTCGAAAAAGCAGAAAAAACACCAGGGTCTTTTCTGCCTTCCGTCAAATAGCCATTAATTTTTAGTTAGCGTTATTCGTTATAACTAGTTCGGCTTTTTCAAACTTCTTCCGCAGCCAACTTCAGCCACTTTTGTACTGGCGGGTAGGCCAGAACTTGTTCGACATAAGCCTGAAGTTGTGCCGGCACCGCCACGCCATAACGACGGAAGCGGAACACCACCGGTACGAACATGGCATCGACGATGCCGAAGTCGCCGCACAGGAACTGCTTGGAGCCGCTGGCGTGGCGCAGGTTGGTCCAGATGTCGAAGATCCGTTGGATCTCTTCCTGGGTGTCGGCGGTCAGCGGCTCGGGGGTATCGCCGGTGTTCAGGCCGAAGGACATCTGGGTACGCAGGTTGACGAACCCGGAGTGCATTTCCGCCGCGGCAGCGCGGGCCTGGGCCTTGACCAGCGGGTCCTGGGGCCACAGGTTGGCCGCCGGATAGGCACCGGCAACGTACTCGCAGATGGCCAGGCTGTCGTTGATCACCACCTTGTCCAGCAGCAGTGCCGGCACCTTGCCCGAGGGCGAATAGCGCAGGATCTGCTGGCGGGTGTCATCCTGTTCCAGCTTGACCTGAAGGGTCTCGAAGGAGACGTCTGCCGTTACAAGAACCAGCCATGCACGAAATGACCATGAAGACTTTTTGTAATCCCCAATAACTAGTTTTGTAGGCATCACTTCCCCTAGCTCGCGTTGTGAAATGGGTGCTAAATTTAGCGGCCCTCTTTTCCAACGTATTGCACAAAACTGGACAAACTCATGGATGAGCACCAACCCGGCAAAGTCTTTAGGCCAGACAAGGATTTCGTGCAGTTTTGGCGAATACCAGAAGGCGACTGTGAGTTGTTATCGGCGCGTTACAGCACTCAGTCTTTTGGCAGGCATTCACATGATCGGTATGCAGTAGGCGTTATAAGCAGCGGGGTGGAAAAACTCTTCTATAGAGGCAGCTACTACCTGGGCAGCGCCGGCAGCGTGGTCACCATCACCCCGGGGGAAATTCATGACGGCCTCCCCGGGCATGACCAGGGCTGGATGTACCGCATGCTTTACCTCGACCCGGGGTGGGTCAACCGGGTGATTTTCCAGGGTCGCTTCGGCGCCGAGCACATCCATCTGTTCCAGAATGCCCTGAACCTGGACCCCAGCTTTGCCCTGACCTTCCTCCAGCAACACCAGATCATCGAAAATTCCCCACCCAGCCTGGAGCGCGAATCCATCCTCCTGGACCTGGTGACCCAACTCTTCGAACGCAGCGGCGCCCCCATTGCCGCCATCGCCAGCGCCGAGCGCAGCGCCGTCAAGTTCATCAAGAAGAAGCTCGAAGACGAATACGCCCGGCACATTCCCCTGGAAGAACTGGCGCAACTGGTGGACATGGACCCGCTTTACCTGATCCGCGTGTTCAAGAAGACCGTCGGCGTCTCGCCCCACAGCTACCAGATCCAGAAGCGCGTGGCCCAGGTGCAGAACCTGCTGCGCACCGGCGCCAGCCTGGCGGAAGCCTCGTTCAGCTGCGGCTTCTTCGATCAGAGCCACATGACCCGCGCCTTCAAGAAGGTGGTGGGCATTACCCCCGGCAGTTTCCGTAACAGCCGCGCCTGAGGCGCGCCCTTCTTTCCCTGTTGTTCCCGTTTGAGCAAGGACCCGCTGTATGCCCACGATCCAGACCCCGGAATGCACCCAACTGCCGGCCGGCGCCGTCGCCTACCCCGATGCCCAGGAGGTGTTCGTCGCCGACCAGCAGGAACTGGCCGAGCACCTGCTGCCGCTGCTGTCCATCGACGCCAACCTGATCAACCCCGGCTGGTCCGGGCGCCTGCACCTGCTGAGCCCCATCGAACCCGATGAGGGGCTGGTAGGCGAATTGACGGCAGACTGCGGCTTTGGCAGCGAACTGCTGAAGACCAACTGGATCGGCTTCAAGATCGAGAACGGCCGCTACCGCCTGTGCGGCGACCCGCGCTACTTCTTCCTGCACCCGGGCAATGCCGATCTGCCCGAGCCCCGGCGCAACGTGCGGGCCAGCCTGCAACGCCATTACGCCCAAGAGCACGCCACCTACCAGGCTTCGCGCCAGCGCTACCAGGAACTCGGCCGCCTGACCTGGCCGGAGGACAGCGACTACCACATGACCTTCATCGACCAGATGGCCGGCATCGCCGAGGGCTATGGCAACTGGGTGGAAACCGTGGAATTTCCCATGGATATCGTCGAAGCCACGGATGACAGCGGCGACATCGACGTCTGGCCCTTGAGCCCCGCTGGCCGGCGCTTCGAGCACGCGCTCAGCGTACCGGCCAGCCACTACGGAATCAGCGGCGCCGACCTGATCGTGATGTTCTACGAACCGGTGGAAGGGCTGGTGCTGTTCTGCTTCGACTGGTCCTGAGTTCCACCCCGCCCCTTCAGAACAGCGCCAGCGGATACTGCACGCGAATCCGCAACTGGTCGATGGAACCATCGGCCTGGGCGCTGTTGCCTCGATGCCAGATCTGCGTGGCCCGCAGGTGCAGGCCCTTCAGCCAACCGCTGCTGAAGGTGTAGCTCAAATCCAGGTCGGTTTCGTGATGACGGCCATCTTCGCCATACAGGCCACGGTAGATGCTGTTGGCCGGGGCATGACTGCCATCCACTCCCCAGCCCCGCTGATAACGCAGCCCCAGGTTCAGGTCCGGCAGCCCAAGCCAGGCCAGGCGCTGGTCGTAACGCAATTGCCAGGAGCGTTCCCGTGGCCCGTTGAAATCCGAGTAGGGCGCGGAGTTGGCCAGGACGATGGATTGCCCGGTCTGGCCGTCTCCGAAACCTATGTAGTCGAACGGGGTATCCGAAAACGAGCGCTGGTAGGCCAGGGTCAAACGATGGGCATCGAAACGGTACGCCAGGGCGTGGGAGGCGATCAGGTTGTCGATGGGGCCAAACAACGAGGCGCCGCTATCCCGGGTGCGATACAGGTTGAAGGTGTTGCTCAGGCTACGCTCGCCAGCCAGTTCCAGGGTGTGGCCCAGGTTGAGGTAATGCTGGGTCCAGACGTCCTCCAGTTGCCCCAGGTAATAAGCCCCGCGCCATTGCTCGCCCTTGTAGTTCAGCCCCAGGTACTGGGCGCTGTCGATATTGATCCGCGCCCCGGACAAACGTCCGTATACCGTGGAAATCCCGCCTCGGGCCCTGCTTTCGGTGGGGCCGGACAAGGCACTCAGCCGCGCCGCTTCCAGGCTCAGCCCGTCCCAGTCGCGCTGTAACTGCCAGCCGTAGGCCATCCCGGGAATGATCCGGCTGTTGTTGGCCGCCAGTACCGGCGCCTGGGTGGTGAAATTGCCATAACGCAGCTGTGCCTCGGCCACCTTGAGCTTGAGGGCACCGCCAACCTTGCCATGGCTGTCCCGCGGATGCCCCTTGCCGTCCAGCGCCAGGGTGCCGGTGCCGGTGCGCCCACCGCCACTGTCGAGCTTGAAGGCCTGCATGGCAAAGGCATCGAACCCCAGGCCCAGAAGCCCGGGGGTAAAACCGGAACGGTAATACAGCTGCACCGACTGGCCCCACTCCTGGCGATAACCATTGCGCTCACTACGCGGTTTGTAGCGGTTACGGCCACTGTTGTTGGGCCCGTTGCGGTAATCCCGGGCGAAGTACTGGTTATCGAAAAACATCCGGGCCTCGCCCTCGGTGAACAGCTCCTCCCAGTCCTCATCTCCCGCCTGGCTGATACCGCCCGGGCCCAGCCACAACCCCAGCAGCACAATGCTTGTGCGATACACGGACATGGCACTGTTCCTCGTCAGTGAAGGAGCGCCGCCCGTAGCCGGCGCTCAGGGATAGGAGGTCAATCCAGGGCCAGGGTGGCGCGCAGTTCGCGCCGGGCCCGGTTGAAGTCGTCAAGGGCCTCAGGGTTGTGCAACAGCTCGACGGCCAGGGCCACCGCCGAGATCCGCCCCCCTTCAAGGTCCGTGGGGTAATGCACCCCGGCCACCACTCGGCTTTGCCCCGCGGCAGCGGCCCGTGCAAACAGCTCGTCACGCTTTTCCGGGACCATCCGCGCCAGGAGAATGGCGCTCAGGTAGGCATCCATGGTGTGCCCGCTGGGGTAGGACTCGCCCATCGGCGGCGCCAGCACCGGCTTTACCTCGGCGCTCAGCTCATAAGGCCGGGGGCGGGCGAAATGGGCCTTGGCAGGCATCAGGGTCTGCACCAGGTCCTTGAGGGTGCGGCGGAAGAACTGCGCAGTCAGCGGGTGCCGGTCGAGAGTGAACTGCGGCCCGAAAATCTCCCCGGCAAAGGGAAATACCGCGTCGCTCAGATGATCGTCGCGTTTGGCCTGCGCCACCTGCTGCGGCGTGCGTTGGCCCTGGACCAGCAGTACGGTCTCCAGGTCCTGGCGGTCCTCGGAACTGCCGGCAAGTGGTGGTGGAGGCAGGAAGGCCGCCAGATCCAGCGCCTGAGGCGCCAGGTAGGGCTGCACCGGCAGCTGCGCCGCATGAGTGCCAAGACTGACGATCAGCAAAATAGCGCCCAGCATGGCTAAAGGTTTACCAGTCATGAAGCAAATCCTTTCTTTGGGACGAGCAATAGCGGCCCGCGACAGAGGCCACAGACAGAGAAGTGCGATTGCAGGAAGGACAAAATCAGGGCGGCGCTTGAGGCCGTGATGTCTGGCGCATGCCAGTGGACGAACAGCGGAAGACGTGATGTTCAGAACCTTGGCCCGGGGCCAGGTACTGCACAGGCGGATCGATCAATGTCCAGGCGGCAGGCGCGTTCCGGACGACCAGGGTTGCGTTCATAGTGCCCACCGTTCTTGTTGTTATCGGTTTCGGCGAGGGTGCGCCCAGGGGCGCGGTAGTGCCTGATCGAGTATCCCGGCGCACCAGGGCAGAAACCATCCTGCAAATGCAGGATGGCGCAAGTCACGCTACGGGCAGCTTGAAAAAAAGCCTAGCGGGCCAGGGCTGGAGGCAATGGAGCTCTGACGCAAGTCCTCAACTGCGGGCGCGGCTACAGCGGCAACTCCACCCGCGCCTCCAGCCCACCGCCCTCACGATTGAACAGCCGCAACTCGCCGCCGTGTTCGCGGACAATGGCCCGTGCTGCCGACAGCCCCAGGCCCACGCCGCCGGTGCTCTTGTTGCGCGAGCTCTCCAGCCGGAAGAATGGTGCAAACACCTGTTCCAGAGCCTCGGGTGGAATCCCCGGGCCACGATCGAGCACGCGTACCCGCACCTGATCCGCCCCCTGTTCCAGCGCGATGGCTGGCTGCGCACCGTACTTGAGCGCGTTGTCCAGCAGGTTGGTCATCACCCGCTTGAGCCCCAGGGGCCGGCCGCAATACACCAGACGCGGCGGCCCGGTGAAGAGGATTTCCATGGACTGGTCGCGGTAGTCGTCCACCAGGGTCTGCAACAGTTCGGCCAGGTCGAAATGGGTGGCCTGCTCCAGCCGCGCATCGTCGCGGAAGAACTCCAGGGCCGAATTGATCATCGCCTGCATCTCGTCCACATCGCGGAACAGGCGCTGCTGCTGGTCGGCATCCTCGATGAACTCACCGCGCAGGCGCATGCGGGTCAGCGGTGTGCGCAGGTCATGGGAGATGGCCGCGAGCATCTGGGTGCGGTCCTTGATGAAGTGCTGCAACTGCGCCTGCATGGCGTTGAAGGCAAGAATCGCCTGACGGATCTCGTGGGGCCCCACCGGATCGATGGGCGGCGCGCGAAAGTCCACGGCAAAGCGCCGGGCGCCCTGGGCGAACTGCTGCAGCGGCTTGGCCAGCCGGCGAGTGGCAATCAAGGCCACCAGGCCGGTGGAAATCAGCACCAGGGCAATTACGATCAGGTTGCGCGTGCCCTCCTCCAGCCCCCAACTGCGTGACGCCGAAGAAAACATCAGCCAGCTTTGGTCGCTCAACTGCACCAGCAGCGCGTAGCGACCTTGGTCGCTTCGCCAGTCGCTGGGCTGATAGGCCTCGATATGCCGCTGCGGTGGGCCGAGCAAGGCGCGAAACGCCTCGGAGCCGTCGCGGTATTCGGAGTCTTCCAGCAGCGGCAGATCCAGGCCCTGCCGTGTCGCCTGCCAGACAATGCTCAGGTGATCGGTGCTAACCGAAGCTGCCAACCGCGAGCGCTGGCCCGGCTCCGAGGCCTCGACCATGCGCACGATGGCCGCGGACTTCTCCAGCAACCCGGTTTCCGCCAGTGGCGGATAAGCCCAGACCCCGGCCAACTGCACGAACAGTGCATTGAACGCCAGGGCCGTGAGCATGGCCATGATGATGGTCAGGGCGATCCAGCGCGCCACGGTGTCGCGCAGGCGATAACGCCACAAGGGCTTGATCAGCTTCACTGGCGGGTCACGCTGGGGGTGAACAGATAGCCGCCGTTGCGTACCGTGCGAATCATCGCCGGGCGCTTGGTGTCGAACTCCAGCTTGCGCCGCAGGCGGCTGACCTGGACATCGATGCTGCGATCGAAGGCGTCATGGGCCTGGCCCCGGGCCAGGTCCAGCAGTTGCTCGCGGGTGAGGATGCGTTGCGGGTGCTCGACAAACACCAGCAGCAGGTCGAACTCCCCTGCCGACAGCGGAATCATCACCTGGTCCGGCGAGCGCAGTTCGCGGCGAGTCAGGTCCAGCTGCCAGTCGGCGAACTTGATCAGGGGCCGCGGCACGTCCGCGCTCACCGGCCGGTTCTCCCCGGCCCGGCGCAGCACCGCCCGTACCCGGGCCAGAAGTTCGCGGGCATCGAAGGGCTTGCTCAGGTAATCGTCGGCGCCCATCTCCAGGCCCACCACCCGGTCGCTCAACTCGCCCATGGCGGTGAGCATGATCACCGGCGTGGCGTGCTGCTGGCGCAAGCGCTGGCACAGGGTCAGGCCGTTGTCGCCGGGGAGCATCAGGTCGAGGATGATCAGGTCCGGAACCTCCCGCTCCAGAGCCGCCCACAGCGACGCACCATCGGTGGCCACCACCACCTGGTAGCCCTGTTGGACAAAAAATTTCTTCAGCAGAGCGAGGACTTCAATGTCGTCGTCCACGATCAAAAGACGGCTCACCAGCAGGCATCACTCAAGGTCGGAAAGAGCCATTATCTAAAACCATTCGGCGCGGCCCGTCATATATTTCAACGTGGTAACAAACCTTCAGCCACGCAATAAAGCAGACATCTTTGCGCAAGGTTCACCTGCCAGCATCGGCTTCCCCTTGCTGGAGAACCCTGACCATGCGCCTGCTCAAACCCGCCTCGGCCCCAGCCCCTCTTGCCGCAAAGGAGCTGCCCGTGCCCACCTGCGAACAACACGCCCTGATGCTGCTGCAACGCGTGACCAAGCTCGACAACGCCAGCCTGCATTGCCGCGAAGTCAGCCTGCGCATGTCTGAAGACCAGAATCACCTGGTGCTGACCCGCTACAGCGAGCACTACAGCCCCGAGGGCATGGAGTGGGTGGAGCGCAAGCATCGGGTGTCGGTGACCGACCTGCTGCGTTGGGTGATCGAGCAGGGCCAGCCGCAGAGCATTGAACGCGGAGAAGAACACAAGGCCTCGGCATGAGACCTGTAGGGGCGAGCTTGCTCGTGACGATCGCGCGCAAGCTCGCCCCTACAGAACTCCGCTAACTGATCTGACTGGCCGTGGCCACAGAGGCGCCCCTAAGCCTCTTCGGCAGACGCCTGTCTGCCCTCCTCCCCACGGACACCAACCTCTCGACACGCCAACGCACTCACCGCCAGACACCCCGCCGCCAGCGAATACACCCACACCGTGGACGCCACCGGCAGCAGCAAGCCGGCGATCAAGGGCCCGACCCCGGCGCCGATATCCCGCCACACCGCATTGGCCGCCAGGGCTCGCACCCTGCCCGCCCCCGGATGCCGCTGTGCAACCACCGTGACCACCAGCGGCAATTGCAGGGCCCGCAACACCAGCACCAGGGCGCCGCCGACAATCAGCCAATGGCAACCAAAGCCCACCAGGGCCACAGAGGTCAGCAGGGAGAAGACGATCAACATCCGCGTCGCGCCCCAGCGTTGTGCAGCGAGGCCGCCCAGGGGGCTCAGGAGCATTTCCGAAACGTAACGCAGGGCCAGAAGCCCGCCCGCCACCAGTACCGCATTGCCCGCCATCAGCTGCTCGGCCTGCAGCGACAGGCCAATGATGAACAGACCATCCAGCACCAGCCCTTCGATAAAGGACCACAGCGCCACGCTGTCGGGGCGCTGAAAACGGCGGCTGGAACTGGCCAGTGGATGGGGTTCGCTCGGCAGGCCGAAGGCCAGGAGCAGGGCGACCAGCGACGTCAGGGCCATAAGAAGGAAGATCACTCGCGGGCCATATTCGACGCTGACCAGCGCGCCCAGGGGCAAGGCCAGCATCGGCCCGGTGGCGATCAGCGCCCGGGAGCGGCCGGTGCGGCGGGCGGCGCCCGTGGGCTCGGCGGTGGCCATGACCTGGGTTGAAAGGTTGAGGGCCGCGTAGGTCAAGCCCCAGCCCAGGCGCAACAGCAGCAGCCACCAGAAACCGGACAAGGTGGCGTAACCCAGGGCACAGAGGGCGGCGGTGGCGGCGGCCAATACGCAAACCGGGCGATCACCGCGCCGGGCGTAGAAGCGCATCACATGGCTGTAGCCGAAGATCCGCACCAGGCGGTTGGCTGCCAGCAACAGGCCGGCTTCGGCCAGGGTCACGCCGAAGGCCTCGTGCTGCATGGGCAGCAACAGGTAGAGCAAGGTGTCGCCGGGCAGGCACAGGCCGAGGATCGAGGCGGCGCGGGCGGAAGCCTTATCGGTGGTGCGGGCGTGGGTATCGGGCATGGCAGGCAAACCGGCAGGTCATGAACGGCGTTCAGCGTGACCTTCTGTTGCGGCACTGACAAACGCTTTAATTGCGCCATACATGTGACTAAATTAGACACATGATCACTGACCTGCCGCCCCTGAACGCCGTCCGCGCCTTTGCCGCTGCTGCTCGCCACGAGAGTTTCAGCCGCGCCGCCGAAGAACTGCATGTGAGCCACAGCGCGGTGAGCCGTCATATCAAGTTGCTGGAAGAGCACCTGGGGGTGCTGCTGTTCGAGCGGCGCATCCGCCAGTCGGTGCTCACCCCTGCCGGGCAAGCCTTCCATGAGCAGGTCAGCGTGGCCCTGGCCCAGATCGCCAATGCCGCCG
>Ga0182008_10000689_pt1 | contig 24334 bp, 26 predicted proteins | sample Sormic07211129_1_FD_120482 | JGI IMG/M metagenome (GOLD analysis project Ga0182008, IMG submission 120482) | Rhizosphere microbial communities from Sorghum bicolor, Mead, Nebraska, USA - 072115-129_1 metaG | ecosystem: Host-associated > Plants > Roots > Rhizosphere | place: USA: Nebraska...
ACGTAAGCGCCCGGAACCGTCCGAGCGACGTCGGCCACTGCGGTGGCCTGCGGGGCAGACAATACGGTCGGTGATGGCCAGTTGTCCATATGCGTGGGAAAATTTTCTGCTTGGAGCAACGCATGGATATGCCCCTATACTCGATGCGGGTTTGTTCCCTCATAAGAAGGAGACTGTTCGTATGGATCAGCACGGAAAACAACCGTTGGCGCCGCGCATGGAAGCAGGCAAGGCCTTGGTGATCGCCGGTGTAAAAGGGCGTTATTCGAAGGCCACTGTAGGCGATATCCCGCGGCTGTGGGAGTTGTTCGACAGTTGCATCAAGGACATCAAAAAACGTGTCGGCGGGTTCACCTACGGGGTGTGCCATAACCCCCACGACGGCGAATTCGATTACATGGCCGGTGTGGAAGTCCCGACCAAAAGCGAGGTGCCACGCAACTTTGACGTGATCGAAATTCCACCGCTCAACTATGCCGTGTTCCCACATCACGGCCCGGTTCAGGCGTTGGAACAGACCTATGAACGCATCATGTTCGAATGGTTGCCGCACTCCGGCTACAAGGTGATGGGGGCCGATTTCGAGCGTTATAGCGCCGATTTTGATGCGCGCAAAGGCACAGGAACCGTGGAAATCTGGCTACCGGTCGGAGAGCGGGGCTGAGTCGATAACGCAGGTCGCGTAAACATGATAGGACCCTCTGAACGTCATGTTTACGTGACATCTATCACGGCGGATAAAGAGCCCGACGCAACCTGCGCTCGTAGCCAACCCGCCCCTTGTACGCCTCCCCGCTGTCCACCCAGCCCAGCCCCAGATACAAGCCCATCGCCGCCACATTGTCCGTGTCCACCGACAACTCCAAGCCCTTGATCTGCGGCCATGTCTCAAGCGCCACCGCCGGCAATGCCTGCAGACACGCCTTGCCGAACCCACGACCCTGTTGCCGCCGGTCCACCTGCAAGGCATGCAGCGTAGCGCTGTGTTCATCGGCCCAGTGGGGCAGGCAAGGTGGACGTTTAAGCAGCAGGAAGGCCACCGGCAAGTCGTCGGCCAGCAGCGCAAAGCCTTTGACGCCGGGGCTGGGTTTAGCCAACAGGCTATTGAGCGCGCAATACATATCGCCGCAAAACGGCAACTGCTCAGGGTGAACTTCGATGGCGCTGACGTGCTGTTGTTGCATGGCAGTCAGCGCCGCGTAGTCGACGAGGCGGGTGTGCATCGAGGGTGTCCGAACGGCTGCAAGTAGGGGCGCAGTCTATCGGGTTTGGTGCAGCGACATTATTTTTCAACCGCGCCGTCCCACTTTAGTCGTCCCGATCATTCCAGCATTTTGCCCAACAACCAGCTCCCCGCCGGCCCCGGTGGATGATGCCGCGACCACAACGCATCCACCGCCACCGAGCGCGGCCAGCCGCGTGCTTTCAGCTCCACCAATTGGCCGCCGCCAAACCGTTCCACCAGCCAGCGCGGAATTGGCGCCCAGCCGAAACCCAATTGGGCCATCTCCAGCAGCATCAGGTAACTAGGGGCCGACCAGACGCGGCCGTTGGCGCGGGTTTCATTCGGGTTGATGATGCTGGCCAGACGCAGTTCGCGATGCTGTTGCAGGGCGTGCGCGGTGAGAGTGCCGAGGCGCGCCAGGGGATGTTTGGGGGACACGAACAGGGCAATTTCCGTGCGTTCTTCCACGGGCGCGCGCGTCAGGTCCGGTGGGTACACGTCCTGCTGTTCAATAAACGCGATCTGCGCGCGACCACTTTGCACCAGCGCGATCAGGTCCTCGCACTCGGCGATCAGGCATTCCAGCTCAAGGTCCGGGTAGCGTTGTTCGAATGCACTGAGGGCGACCTCGAAACGGTCGGACTGGTAGGTGTCCGACATCGCGATGCTCAGCTTAGGCTCCAGCCCCTGGGCCAGCTGGCTCGCCGCCAATTCAAGCCGGCTGCCGGCCTCCAGCACCTGCTCGGCGCGTTGCAGCAGCACATGGCCGGCGGGGGTGAGGGTCGGCTTGCGGCTGCTGCGGTCAAACAGCACCACATCCAGGTCGATCTCCAGGCTCGCCACCGCCGCGCTGACGGTGGACTGGCTCTTGCCGAGCTTGCGCGCCGCCGCTGAAAACGAGCCTTGGGTAGCCGCCTGCACAAACGCCTGCAGCACTTCATGTGAGGCCATGAGTATCGCCTTGATCGATGGTTATTGGTTACGAAGTATCGATTCAAAGGGTAATGATGGCAACCTTCCTCACTGTGGAGCCGGGTCATGAGCCCTAGCAAATCCCTTACCGAACGCGTGTGCCAGGCCATCGGTTTCGAAGCCCTGGCGTTGTTGATCTGTACGCCGTTGCTGGCCTGGATCATGGACAAGCCCGCCCTGGAAATGGGCATGGTCACCCTGGCGATCAGCGTGATGGCGCTGACATGGAACGTGATCTTCAACGGCCTGTTCGACCGCCTCAAGGTGCGCCTGCAGTTGGCCAACAACCCATGGACCCGCGTGCTCCATGCGTTGCTGTTCGAAGGCGGGCTGATCCTGGTATGCGTGCCGTTGATCGCGGCGTGGCTCAAGATCAGCCTGTTGCAGGCGTTCATCCTCGACATCGGTGTACTGCTGTTTTTTCTGCCGTACACCTACGTGTATCACTGGGGGTATGACGTGCTGCGCGAAAAACTCCTACAAAAACATACCGCCCGACGCCTCGATACGCTGCCCGGTGATCCAGTGGCTGCCGTCGGCGAGCAGGCTGGCGATCGCGCCACCGATATCGTCCGGTAAACCGGCGCGGCCCAGGGCGGTATTGCTGGCGACCATCGCGTTGAGGTCGGCGTTGTCGCGCACGGCGCCGCCACCGAAGTCGGTCTCAATCGCACCGGGGGCGAGGATGTTGACGCTGATGCCACGCCCACCCAGTTCCTTGGCCTGGTAACGGGTCAGCACTTCCATCGCGCCTTTCATCGCCGCGTAGGCCGCGTAGCCTGGCAAGCTGAAGCGCGCCAGGCCGCTGGAGACGTTGAGGATGCGACCACCGTCGCGGATCACCGGCAGCAGTTTCTGGGTCAGGAAAAAAGGGCCCTTGAATTGGATCGCCAGCAGTTGGTCGAACTGCGCTTCGGTGGTCTCGGCGAAGCTGGCGTGAATGCCGATACCGGCATTGTTGATCAGAAAGTCGAAGCGATCCTGTGCGAAAACATCCTTGAGCACGCCAGCCACATCGCCGACGAAATCACCGAACGTCGCGCTCTGGCTCACATCCAGCTTCAGCATTGCGGCACGGCCGCCCAGTTGTTCGATCTGCGTTATCAGTGCCTGGGCTTCGTCGGCCTTGCTGTGGTAAGTGCCGATGATATCGACGCCCTGTGCGGCAAGGTGCAGCGCGGCGTTCTTGCCCAGGCCACGGCTGGCACCGGTGATAAGTGCGATTTTACGGGTCATGGTGCAGTCCTCTTCGGATGTGAATGTGGGACTGAGTGTATTTGTCCGCCTGTAACGTGATAAACAGAACGAAACCGGAATCACTGGCCGGATAAGGCGAACAATCCCATGAACAAACTTGAGTTGCTGCGCACCTTCGTACGCGTCACCGAGCTGTCGAGTTTTACCCAGGCCGGCGAGAGCCTGGGCCTGCCGCGCTCTACCGTGTCAGAGCATGTGCAGGCGCTGGAGGAACTGCTCGGTGCACGCTTGCTGCAACGCACCACGCGCAAGGTGCAAGCCACCCAGGATGGTCGTGTGTTGTACGAGCGCAGCAAGGATTTGCTGGCCCATATGGAGGAACTCGAGGGGCTGTTTCGCCAGGACGAAGCTCAGTTGGCCGGGCGGATACGCGTGGACATGCCCAACGCCCTGGCGCGGGAGTTGATTCTGCCGCGCCTGCCATCGTTCATGGACGCACACCCGCTGATCGAGCTGGAGATCAGCGCCACCGACCGCCAGGTCGACCTGCTCGCCGAAGGGTTCGACTGCGTGTTGCGCATCGGCGCGCAGCCGGATCAGACGGTGGTAGCCCGCTCGCTGTGCAGCCTGCCGATGATCAATTGTGTCAGCGCCAGCTACCTGCAGCGTTTTGGCGTGCCACACACCTTGGCCGACCTCACCGACCATCACTTGGTGCATTACGTACGCCCGCTGGGATCACGTTCGGCGGGGTTCGAGTATCTGCAGGGCAATAAGGTGCAACGGCTTCCCATGAAGGGGCGGGTGACGGTCAACAGCACCGATGCGTACAAATCGGCTTGCCTGGGCGGCTTCGGGATTATCCAGGTGCCGACCCTGGGCATGGCCGACGAATTGGCTCGCGGTGAACTGGTGGCGATCCTGCCGGACTATCCGCCACCGCCGTTGGATGTGGCCCTGCTGTACGCCGGGCAACGGCATTTGCCCATGCGGGTGCGGGTGTTCATGGACTGGTTGGCCGCCATGGTGCAACCCCACCCGGATGTTTGATCAAGGTGCGTCAGAACAGGTTGGTGAACAGCCAGTACAGGCTGCCCGACAGAAGAATCGCCGCCGGCAACGTCAGCACCCAGGCCATCAGCAAATTGCGGATGGTCTTCATCTGCAAGCCACCGCCGTTGGCCACCATGGTGCCCGCCACGCCGGATGACAACACATGGGTAGTCGAGACCGGCAACCCATACATATCCGCCGCGCCGATGGTCAGCATCGCCACGGTTTCCGCCGCGGCGCCCTGGGCGTAGGTCATGTGGGTCTTGCCGATTTTCTCGCCTACCGTCACCACAATGCGCTTCCAGCCGACCATGGTGCCGAGGCCCAGGGCAATGGCCACGGCGATTTTCACCCACAGCGGGATAAAGCGCGTGGCATCGTCGATCTGCTGTTTGAACAGTTGCAGTTTGCCTTGGGTGTCGGCGTCGAAGTTGCCGACCTTGCCCTTGTCCATCAGGCGAATGGTTTCGCTGGTCAGGTACATATCATTGCGCACGTTGCCGACCGCTTCGGCGGGAACCCTGGCCAGGGAGCCGTAGCCTTTGACTTCATCGCCAATGTGGCCGGCGAGGGCGGCAAGGGCCGGCACCAGTTCCGGAGTGGCCTCCTTGGTGCGCACATACACCGACAGAATCGCGCGCGGGTCGCCTGGCGCGGCCTGCGGCGCGCTTTTGACCAGCGCGGCCTGGGTCACTTCGGCCACCGCCGCAAATTGCAACGATTGTTCGGCGGGCATGGTGCGGTTCAGGGCATAAGCCATCGGCAGGGTGCCGACCAGAATCAGCATGATCAGGCCCATGCCTTTCTGGCCGTCGTTGGAACCGTGGGCAAACGACACGCCGGTGCAGGTAGCGATCAGCATGCCGCGGATCCACCACGGCGGCGGGGTGTCGCCCTTGGGGGCTTTATACAGCGCGCGGTTTTTCACGAAGGCGCGCAGGGCCAGCAACAGCAAAGCGGCAAACACAAAGCCGATCAGGGGCGACAACAGCAACGCATAACCGATCTTGGTCGCCTGGCTCCAATCCACCCCGCTGGTGCCGTCGCGCCCATGCATCAAGGCGTTCGCCACGCCCACGCCGATAATCGAACCGATCAGGGTGTGGGATGACGACGCAGGCAACCCCAGCCACCAGGTGCCGAGGTTCCACAGAATCGCGGCGATCAGCAGCGCGAAAATCATGGCAAAGCCGGCCTTGGAGCCGACCTGCAGAATCAACTCCACCGGCAACAGGGCGATGATGCCGAACGCCACCGCGCCGCTGGAAAGCAGCACGCCGAGAAAATTGAAAAAGCCCGACCATACCACCGCGAAGTGCGGCGGCAGCGAATTGGTGTAAATCACCGTGGCCACGGCGTTGGCGGTGTCATGGAACCCGTTGACGAACTCGAAGCCCAGGGCGATCAACAGTGCCACGCCCAGCAACAGGAATGGCGTCCAGGTGGTGACCTGTGCGCCCATCTCGTGCATGTCGTGCATCAGGCTGTAGGCGGTGAATAACAGGCCCATGGCAAGCACGGCGAAGAAAATGATCACCGTGACCAGGCCGGGTTTCTTGTCGAGCCGGGGTTTGGGGCCTGCCAGGGGGGCGGACGTGGAAGCAGTCAGGGAAGGGGTGGCCATGCCGGAGCATCCAGAGTGAGGAGGATGTCGCCCATGATCATTGCAGAATGTTACAGAGATGCTGCGGCACGTCAGTGTTTAGGTGATTGAAGGCGCCGTCGGTCTGCTCGTGCAGCCAGGGCAGGGCGCACTCAGTAGTCCTTGCGCTTGCGGAATGCCCAGCGTCCGGCAATCAAGGTAAACGTCGCCACCAGCGCCACCAGAATCCAGAACCCCTCCGGATCCTGGGAAAGCGGCACGCCGCCGACGTTCATGCCGAAGAAACCGGCGATGATGTTGATCGGCAGCGCCAGCACCGTCACTACGGTGAGGGTGAACAACGTGCGGTTGCTCTGCTCGTTGAGGTTGGCGGCGATCTCTTCCTGCAACAGCTTGATGCGTTCGCCCAGGGCCGTCAGGTCGTTGATGATCAGCGCGAATTCCTCGGTGGACTTGCGCAGCTCTTTGACGTCTTCCTTCTGCAACCACTGCGGCGGACGGTTGAGCAGCCGCAGCAGCGAGCCCGGTTCCAGCGCCAGCAAGCGTTGCAGGCGCACCAGCACCCGGCGCATGGCGCCCAGTTCGGCGCGGTTGGTGGACACGCGCGAGGAAAGCAACTGGTCTTCGATATGATCCACGCTGATGCTGGTCTTGCGCACGATCTGCGTCAGCACCTCGCCCTGATCGCGCAGCAAATGCACGAGCAATTCCAGCGGCGAACGAAAGCGCTCACCGCCTTTGACCGACGAACGCAATTTATCCACCGAGTGCAGCGGTTGCAGGCGCGCACTGATCAACAGGCGGCTGCGCGCACACACCCACAGCGTGGAAATATCCGAGGAGACCATGCTGCTGAAGTTGAATACCACATCGTTGACCACCGCCAGCAAGGCCGCGTCGACGTGTTCGATGCGCGTGGAGCGCGAGCCTTCATGCAGCGCTTCGAAGAACTCTTCGGGCAACTGCAGGTGAGCCTTCATCCAACGCTCGCAGGCCGCGTGGGCCAGGTTCAGGTGCAGCCATAGGAATTCTTCCGAGTCGGCCGGTTGCTGCAGTGCTTGCAAGGCCGTGGCTGAGTCGATCTGCTCGCCTTTTTCACCTGGGCGAAAACGAAAACCGTAGAGCAAGCCAAACAGGTCAGAGTCCTGGTGGCTGTGGTCGATGCTGTGGTTCATGGAGGCTCGCAGAGAAAGCGTCTGTAGGACTTTTCACAGGTTCGCGTGGGCGAATCATTGCAGGGAGATTTGACAGTTTTGTGACGGCTCGGAAGGGCTGACCACCGGTCAGCTACGCTCAAGAAGCGTCTGGAACGGTCGATCCAACGTGTAAGCACCACTGTCGAAAGGGTTGGCGGGATGACAGGGATGTGGCTGTGCGTGCGCCTTTCTTCCTGTATCGAGGCTTTCCCCGATGAACGTTTTACGAGCTTCACTGAGAGCGCAGATTCTGTCGCTGCTCGGCGGGAGTCTGTTGGCGATGCTGTTGATCGCCCTGGCTTGTTTCAACTTCTTGTCCAATGGTGTGCAGAGCTATCGCAGCTTGATCGATGGCCCGTTGCACACCTCCCAACTGATCGATGAAGCCAACCTGCAATTCAAAGTGCAGGTGCAGGAATGGAAAAACGTTCTGCTGCGCGGCAAATAGCCTCAGGACCTGGAAAAATACTGGGGCCAGTTCGAGGCACGACAACACGATGTGCAAGGCATTCTGGCGCGGCTGGTCACCCAGACCGACAGCGATCCGGCGTTGAGCCGATGCATTGAAACCCTGCGCCAGGAACATCAGCAACTCGGCGTGGCCTACCAGAAAGGCCGCGACGCCTACGTGGCTTCCGGTGGCGACCCGGTGGCCGGCGACACGGCTGTCAAAGGCGTGGACCGCGCCGCCAGTGAGCAGATGAGCGCCTTGGTCAACGACCTGCGAGAGCAAGGCAACCAGAAATCCCTGGCCATCAGTGCCTATGCCGAGCGCACCGTAGTGGTGGGCCTGGGCATCATGCTGCTGTCCGGTGTGCTGATCGGCTTGTTCAGTCTGTGGTTGATCAACCGTAACCTGATCCAGCCGATACGTGGCCTGATCGACTACGTGACGCAATTGAGCCGTGGGCGTTTTGCCGAGCGAGTCGCCAGCCGGCGCCAGGATGAACTGGGTCATCTGGCCGCCGCCGCCAATACGTTGCGCGACTTCCTGGCCGAGACGTTCAGCCGCTTGCAACGCAGTGCCACCGACCTGGTCAGTGCCAGTGGCGAGCTGAATTCGATTGCCGGTCAGATGGCCTCGGGCACCCACGATCAATTTACCCGCACCGATCAGGTGGCCACGGCCATGACTGAAATGTCGGCCACCGCCCAGGAAGTTGCACGTCACGCCGCCGACGCATCCCGCGCCGCCGATGAGGCCGACCGCTCGGCGCGTGAAGGCGGCGACGTGATGCAAGTCACCATTGCCACCATCGGCCAGATGCGCACTGAAATCCTCAACACCGGCACCATCATTCGTCGCTTGGAAAACGACAGCGTGCGCATCGGCAAAGTACTGGAAGTGATTCGTGGGATTGCCGAGCAGACCAACCTGCTGGCGCTCAACGCCGCCATCGAGGCGGCACGTGCAGGGGAGGCGGGCCGCGGTTTTGCGGTGGTCGCCGACGAAGTACGCAGCCTGGCGCAACGCACCGCGGCGTCGATCATCGAGATCAACGGGATCATCCAGGCGGTACAAACCGGCGCGGTGGATGCGGCCGAGGCGATTGTCAGCGGGCAGTCATGCAGCGACGACAGTGTGGAAAAAGTCACTCAGGCCGGTGCCATGCTCGCGCACATCACGCAGGCGGTGGAGGCGATTCGTGACATGAACCGTCAGATCGCCACCGCGGCCGAAGAGCAGACCTCGGTGGCCGAGGACATCTCGCGCAATATCACACAGATCACAACGGTCGCTACCGCCAACCTGGACAACGTGCGACGCACCGAAGCGGCGAGCCAGAACCTGCGAGGGCTGTCCGGGGAGCTCAATGAAGTGACGGCGCGACTGGGCGGTTGATCGCGCATAAAAAAGCGCCACCCTCGCGGGTGGCGCAATCGTTGGTCAGGAGTCCTGCTTGTCTTCGAGTACGGCGCCGGTCTTGGCGTCGAGGGTCACATCCCACTTTTTGCCGGCGGTGTCGGTCATTTCGACCTCGTAGGCCAGTACGCCGTTTTTGTGGTCCAGCTCGGTGTCGGTGATGCTGGCGCCGGCATGCTTGGCCACGGCGGCGGCGTTGAGTTTTTCGAATGGCATTACCGCGCCGGACTTGAGCAGGCCTTCAATGTGGTCCGGGCGAACATCCGCCTGGGCCAGGCCGGCAGTCAGGGTCAGAGCGGTGGCGGCGAACAGGGCAGTCAAAGTTTTCATGGGGTGTGTCCTTCTCGGTTGAGCTGTTTAAGTGGCGCCAGATTAACCGGCGCAACTTAACTCACCCTTAAAGGCGGGCTCAGAACTTATTGTCCCTGAGCAAGTCCTGCACACTCGACGACTGCCAGCGTTTGTAGAACTTGAGCAGTTCGGCGGCGCGGTTGGTGAAGATGCCGTCGACGCCGGCCTTCATCACTTTCTCGAAGTCCACCGGCTCATCCACGGTGTACACGTGCACCAGCAGGCCCTTGTCGTGGGTCAGCTTGTTCATCTCAGGTTTCGCCAGGTCCGAATAGCTCTGGTCGCCGAGGTTGGTCAACTGGGCCGACGGGCCGGTGCCGATGGCGCCAAGGCGCTTGGCCTCGTCCACCCACTTTTCGAATTCGGCAGCGTCCTTGGGTTCTTGCTTGGCGTAGTACGCGGCCTTGGTCGGCTCGCCGGATTCGGCGAAGGTCTGCTTGGATTTAGGCTCGATGCTGCCTTCGCCCACCCACAGCAGCAGAATCTTCGGCGTGTTCGGCATTTCCTTCTGCAGCTCTTTGAGGCTCGCGGTTTCGAAGGTTTGCAGCACCACGCGGCCCTTGCCCTGGCCAACCCCGGTGTTGCTCTTGCCCAGCTTGGAGCCGGCGGAACTCAACCAGCCTTTATCCAGCAGTTTGTTTTTCAGGTCGGCTTCGATGCCGGGGAATTGCTTGGGTTCTTTGGTTTCGATGTACAGGCCGGGTTTGTGCTGCGGGTTGCCTTCGGCAATCTTGATGATGTCGTCCAGGCTGAGGATTTTCAGGCCGACGAAACCGGGGCGCGCGCGGTCCGGGTAGGCGGCGTTGAACCAGCTGCCGGCGTCGAGGGTTTGCAGTTCCTTCCAAGTGAATTCGTTGGCCGGCGCGTCCTTGCGCTCGGGAAACTTGGTGGCCACATCGGTGGTGCGTTGCAGATTGTTGTCGTGCAGGGCGAACAGCACGCCGTCCTTGCTGCGCTGCAGGTCCAGTTCCAAGTAGTCGGCGCCCAGGTCACGCGCAACCTTGTAAGCGGCGGCGGTGGACTCGGGGGCATCGTAGGAGGCGCCACGGTGAGCGATCACAGCGGGGTAGGGAATGCCTTCGTTGGTTGCCAATTCAGCCGGGCTGATCGGTTCGGCGGCCTGTGCATGGCCCAGGCCGAGCATCAGGGCGAGCAGCAAGGCGCTCTTAGTGAACGTGGCAGGCATAGGCGAAGTCCTTTCTTGGAGGTAGCTTTGAGAAGGGCTCCTTTTTAACAATTGATTGCGAAAGGCGCTATCACCAAACCGACATTAACGTGTGCACCCATCGATTTTCTGCCTTTTTCAGCAGGCATTGCAGTACTCTTGCCCGCAGCTGCCCCGTCAGAGGACAGCAACTTCTGCCACGCGTGTAAACCATCTTTCCAGTCCCTGTGGGACTTTTCAGTGAGGTTTAGCATGCGCATCACTTCCGAGCTTATCTGCCAGGCCGCCGACCAACTCAACGGTTTCGTCGGCCTCAACCGCAAGACCGGTCAATACATCGTGCGTTTCAGCGAAGACTCGTTCGGCATGGACGTGGCCGATGACGGCATCATTCCCTGCGCCGAATTTGTCTGGCTGCCGGCCCCGGGGCAAACCATGACCCTGTCCCGCGAGCGCATCCAGTTGCTGCTTGATCAGAATATCGACGATCGCATCCACATCACCGAACCGCTGCGGGTGTACATGCGCCGGGTGGAAATCCCGCAGATCAGTGCCTTGCGCAGTCTGGTGCAGGCACACGCTCGCGCCTAAAAGGCATAGTCGCGCTCCACCTTGCACACTCGTGTGTGAAACGCCGAATACCAGGTGGAGCGCCCTCGCTCACGCACCTCCCGGTGTTCGGCGTGGTGTTTCCAGGCCAGGATCGCCGCTTCGCTGGCCCAATACGATACGGTGATCCCCAGGCCGTGCTCCCGCGCCGACTCTACCCCGAGAAACCCCGGTTGTTCGCGCGCCAGTTCGAGCATGCGCGCGGCGGCCCGGCCGTAGCCTTGATCGTCTGCGGTGCGCAGCGAGGTGAAAATCACCGCGTAGTAAGGCGTCGCCGGGGTGCTGGCGATCATGCCGACACCGCCTGGCAGGCCTTGAGCAGCGCCAGTACCAACGGCGCGGGGGTGCCTTTGAGCGCGGCGCGTTCCGGTTGGAAAAGGGTGGCGACGAAGAACGGGTGGTCGAGCAACTCCACCGCGCGCAGATCCCCGGTCGAATCATGCCCGGAGGCGATCAGTGCCCCTGCGAGCAATGCATCGGCGAAGGTCGGGTTTACCCCGTAGCGGCAGCGATAGCCTTCTTCGATCTGCAACTGGCCGTAGGCTTCGGCGATCCGCGTGTAGGGCGCTAAACCCACGGTATCGGTGGCTTCCACCAGCGAGCACGTTAACGGCGCGATCACTGCGCGGGCGGCATTGGGCGCCAGCTCGCCGTGCTCGGCATCGGCCCAGCCCAGCACGTTGCGGGCATACTCAAGCACCGCATGTTGAAAACCGCCGCAGGTGCCGAGGAAAGGGCGCCGTTGTTCGCGGGCAAACCGAATGGCGCACAACGCGCCTGCGGTGTCGCGGTAGGGGCTGGCGGGCACGCACCAGAAACCATCGAAGCCGTGCAGTTCGGTGGCGGGCGTCACGGTGTCGGTGGCCAGCCATTGCGCGTGAACCTGCACGCCAAGGGTGTCCGCGGCCTGTTGCAACGCGATGGGAATCGCCTGGTGCGCAAGCACATCGGGGTTGTAGTCGCCGATCAGGGCAAGGTGCAGGTGAGGGTGTTTCATTGGGTGCATCCCATGGCTTGTGGTGTCCTGGCGTGCACTATAGATTGGCGCTCACGCAATCAATATTGGCGTTTACGCATATGCTCAATGCAGCCACGCACTATCAGCTCGACTATGCCGACCTCTCTCTGATCCTCGCCTTGGTGCGCGGCGGCACCCTGGCGCGGGCGGCGGCATTGCTGCGGGTGGATGTTTCCACGGTATTTCGCGCGGTGCGTCGGCTGGAGGCGGCATTGGGCCAGACCCTGTTTGAAAAGAGCCGCGCCGGCTACCTGCCCAGCGGCCTGGCCGCTACCCTGGCGCAACAGGCCGAACGCGCGGAGCAGGCGCTGGAAGCGGCGCGGATTGGCGTGGAGCAAGGTGGCGAAGTGATCAGCGGCACGGTGCGCCTGACGTGTACCGACTTGGTATTACAGGGCCTGCTGCTGCCGGCGCTGGCGCAGTTCATGCCGGACTATCCGGCGCTGGCCCTGGAACTGAGCACTTCCAATGACTTCGCCAACCTCAGTCGACGCGATGCCGATGTTGCCCTGCGGTTAACGCGCACGCCGCCGGAGCATCTAGTCGGACGTTGCCTGGGCAGCGTGTCGTATCAAGTCTGCGCCAGTAGCGATTATGCCGCCCGCCACGCAGGCCGAGCGTTGGCGGAACTGGCCTGGATCGCGCCGGATGATTTTCTGCCCGATCACCCCACCGTCGTCTGGCGTCGCGAGCACTTGCCGGGTGTGCGTCCCGGTTATCGCTGCAACAGCATGTTGTCGGTCACCGAACTGGTGCGGGCGGGGCTGGGCGTCGCGGCGCTGCCGAGTTTTCTGCTCGATCACACCCTGCAAGCCCTGGGCCCGCCACTGGCGGCGCATGACACGGCACTATGGTTGCTCACGCGCCCCGATTGCAGGGCCTTGCGCTCGGTGGTGACGCTGTTCGATGAACTGGGTCGACATGTGCGCTTGCCGCAGGGTTAAGTCTTGCGCACAAAGTGTTGATGCATTTCGCACGTCAGGCTGTCGATGTGCTCCGACAGCTGCTTGGTGATTTCCGTCAGCCGGGTGTTCTGTTCCAACAATTCCAGCAACTGCCTGTTGGTCTGCGCGGCTTGGGCCTGGCGCTCGCTGTTGGCGACGGCCAAGGCTTCGCGGTGCTGGGCATCGGCGTCGGACTGCGCTTTGTCGCGCGCAGCCTGACGGGTCTGGGCCAGCAATATCAGTGGAGCGGCATAGGCTGATTGCAGGCTGAAAGCCAGGTTGAGCAGGATGAAAGGGTACACGTCGAAATGCGTGACACCGCTGACGTTGAGCGCCACCCAGAGGATCACGATCAGGGTTTGCGCGCCAAGAAAGGCGGGCGTGCCGAAGAAGCGCGCGAACGCTTCGGCCTTCAGCGCAAACGTGTCGTTACCGAAGGTGGGGGCCAGGTGGGCATGGCGCCGGTGGAAACGCAGGTGGTCGACGGCGGCGGTTTCGGGTTTGTCTGGGGTCATGGCGGGCTCGGGTCATCAACGTTAAGACAGTGACTCACTATAGGCCTGGCCGGCTGTCTGATGCATGAATAACCCGAGCCTGCGCTCAGCGTGCGCCCCGCTCGTTGGCGAACGCGCTCACCGCCTGCACCGCCTCGCCGGTGCCTTCGCGGATCTGCACAATCACCGCGCCGGCGCGGTTGGCCAGTTCCACGCCCAGGGCGGCGCGGTCGCGCGTGCCGTCCATGCTGGTGATGGCCTGGCGAGTTTCGGCCTGGATGAGTGCGATCATGCTGGAAATTTCCGACGTCGAGCCGCTGGTGCGCGCGGCCAATTGCCGAACTTCATCGGCCACCACGGCGAATCCGCGTCCTTGCTCACCGGCGCGCGCGGCCTCGATGGCAGCGTTAAGCGCCAGCAGGTTGGTCTGATCGGCGATCGCGCGGATGGTGTTGACGATGGTGGTGATCTGCTCCGAACGCTCGCCCAGTTTGGCAATCAAGTGCGATGAACTGTCGATGTCGGCGGCAATGTCGCGCATGCCGCTGGCACTTTGCTGAATCACCTCGGCACCTTTCTCGGCGATGTCCCGGGTGGTCATGGAGATGTGATAGGCCTGCGCGGCGCTGGCGGCGTCGGCCGCGTGCTGCTGTACCCTGGCGGTCACGTCGGAGGCGAACTTGACGATTTTGCACAGGCGCCCGCCGGCGTCGTACACCGGGTTGTAGCTGGCTTCCAGCCACACCGGGTTGCCGTGTTTGTCCACCCGTTCAAACTGACCGTTGAACAATTCGCCTTGGTTAAGGCGTCTCCAGAACTCGCTGTAGGCCTGGCTGCCGGCCGTGGCCGGGGTGCAGAACAGGCGGTGATGCTGGCCCTGGACCTGCGCCAGGCTGTAGCCCATGCGTTGCAGGAAGTTGGCGTTGGCGGTGATCACGGTGCCGTCCAGGTTGAACTCGATCACCGCCATGGCCCGGCCGATGGCTTCCAGTTTGCCGTGGGTTTCGCTTTCGCTTTGCAGGCGCGCGGTGACATCCATGGCGTACTTCACCACTTTGATTACACGTCCGCTGTCATCGCATACCGGGTTGTAACTGGCTTGCAGCCACACCGAATGGCCGTCGCCGGCCACCCGTTCGAACGTGCCCGACTGGAAGCGTCCGCTGCGCAGGTCCGTCCAGAACTGCGCGTAATCGGCGCTGCGCGCGAACGCGGGCGTGCAGAACATCCGGTGGGACTGGCCGATCACTTGGTCGGCGCGGTAGCGCAATGTCTTGAGAAAGTTGTCATTGGCCCGCAGCACCTGACCTTGGGGGTCGAACTCAATCACTGCCATCGAACGCTCGATGGCGTTCAGCAGGTGGGTTTGCTGGGCAAGGGTGTGCTGCAGGGCGTCGATGGTTTTCTTATGGGCGTTGAATAGCATGGTCGTGTGCTCAGGCAAGCAAGCGTCTGGGGGGTTCCATGGATATGCGCCTGCCGCCGTAGGGCCTGTGCCGTACGGTTGACGTGCTCATTGCCAGCCTCCGTGTGCTGGCAGGGTGGGTGTAACAAAGGGTTCAGAGTGATCAGCCTGCCCGGAAGTTCGCCCGTGGGCGGGACCATTTTTGGGTTGACGACCAGTAGAGGCATTATGCTATCGACGGGGCGGTGCACGGAGATTTCAGACGAGATGTCATTGCGCCACTTTCAGGCGCTACACGCGAGCCGATGGTCACTGACGCCGACCCGGTTGCGCCCGGTGTGTTTGGCGGCGTACAACGCGCGGTCCGCCGCATTCAGCCAGGCAGCCGCATCGGCGAACTCGGGCTGGAAGTCCGCCACGCCGATGCTCAGGCTCACCCGTAGCTCGGGAATATGCGCGTTACGATAATCGCTGAACGTTTCGCGCAAGTGCTCCATCAGGTGCACGGCTTTATTCAGCGACATCTGCGGCAAAATCACACAAAACTCATCGCCGCCGTAACGGCCGGCCAGGTCGTTGTCGCGCAGGTTGCGCCGCAGTTCCAGGCTCAGTTGACGCAGCACAGCGTCGCCCACGATGTGGCCATGGGTGTCATTGATCTGTTTGAAATGATCGATATCGATCAGCGCGATGGTGGCGTGGCTTTGCTGCTGCTGGCATTTATGGAACTTGAGGTTCAGCAGGTCTTTCCACGAACCGTGGTTGAGCAGCCCGGTGAGGCTGTCGATACGGCTCAGCGCACTGAGGGTACGCTTGTGTTCCGAGAGTTTGATCGCCAGTTGATAGCAGACCATGCCGATGGCCATGGGGTAGAGCGTCAACATCGGCAGGCTGGCGTAGACCTCCACCAGCCTGACATCGGGGTTAAACCGCAGCCCGAAAATCAATCCGGCCACCCCTGCACCGAGCAGTTGGGCAAGTAACCCGCGCAGCAGCAAGTGCGTGCCACCTGCGGCCACGCTGTTCATGGCGATCATCGATAGCAACGTTACGCTGATCAACGGCGTGAACTGTAGCGTCGTGGCCCAGAACCCGCCCAGCACCGCGTCGTACATCAGGTTGCGTCGTTCGGCGTTGTAGGGGAATTTGGCGCGGGTCGCCAGTTGAAACGCTAGATGAGGCCAGGCAAATCCACTGGCCAGCAATAGCGCCCATACCCATCCGGGCATGCCCAGCGGGTAGAGCGCGGCGGTCACGCTGATGCAGCACATGGCCGCGCCGATGATCCTTGGCTTGTAGAGACGCCTGGCAAATGACAGCCCTTTGCCTTGTCGGTTTTCCATAAATACCTGGGTGAGTTCTTTTTTTGCGGAGGTGACGGCACTTGATCGGGCATGACCGTTGATCGGGGAAACCCTGTGAATATTGTCAGGGATTCCCGTAGGAATAATCAGTGTCCTTCCAGGCCATTTGCGCAAAAAAGACGGCGAATACGTCAAAAGCGACCAGGAATGTCGCTCCGGCAACAGGCATTACTGCGGGCGGGGCGGGTTGATTTCATAGCCGGCGAGGAACAGGTCTATGGCCGACTCGATAACGCTGGCCTGGGTGGCCGTGTCGAGGGTGGGTTGGCCCAGCGTAATCTGCGGCCAGAACGCAAACGCCTTGAGCAGGCTCTGGATCTGGTGGGCCGCGAAGGCCGGGTCGGTGCAGGACAGACGCCCGTCCTGCTGCGCCGCGCGCACCCATTGCGTGAAGCCTTCTTCGCGTTGGCTCAGGCGCGTGACCATATCTTGAGCCCGTTCCGGTGAATGAATGGTGGCGGCGATGGCGACGCGGGCCAGGTCGAGGAAGTTGGCGTCCGACATCATCTTCATCTTGGCTTCCAGCAAACCGCGCAGTTGTTCGCGCAGCGGGCGGTCGCTGGCGTAGACCACGTCGAGCTGCGCCACGGTGCTGGCCCAGAGTTGATGGAGTATCTCGGCGAACAACTCTTCCTTGCTGGGAAAGTGGTTGTACACCGTGCGTTTGGACACCCCGGCCGTGGCGGCGATCTTATCCATGCTGGTAACTTCGAAGCCGTTAGCCCGAAATTCGCTGATGGCCGCGCTCACGATGGCTTCGCGTTTGCGGTCGGTAAGGCGTTTAGGGGCAGTCATGGATAACGTTCGGCTCTTCGAGGGGAAATTACACTCGGTAGTTTACTTGTTCTCGCTTTTGTTGCAATCTTGAAACTACACTGTGCAGTGTAATTTATGAGCGGACCGCAGGAGTCACTCTGTCATGCCCACGATTTCATCCCGTGTCGACCCTTCCACCCCGCGCGCCAAGCAGGGCAAACGACATTTCAATAATGAGGCGCCGGTGCAGCACGCCGGGTTTGGCAAAACGTTGCGCATTTTCTGGAACATGCTGTTCAACAAACCCCGCACCACGCGCCCGGTAGGAGCCATTCCGGTCGAGCCTTTAACGCGCCAGCAGTTACTGGACGCACCCGACCACAGTGTGTTTCGCCTCGGCCATTCCACCGTCCTGCTCAAACTGCGTGGCAAGTTCTGGGTGACCGACCCGGTCTTCGCAGAGCGCGCCTCGCCATTCGGTTGGGCCGGTCCCAAGCGTTTCCACCAGCCGCCGATCAGCCTTGAAGACCTGCCCGACCTGGAGGCGGTGATTCTTTCCCACAACCACTACGACCACCTGGACCGCAATGCGGTGGTCCGGTTGGCCGCCAAGACCCGCTGTTTTCTGGCGCCGCTGGGCGTGGGCGACCTGCTGATCAAATGGGGCGTGGATGCCGACAAGGTGCGTCAATTGGAGTGGTGGGAGGGGACCGAGGTGGGCGGCATTCGATTTGTCGCGACGCCCGCCCAGCATTTTTCCGGGCGAGGCCTGTTCGACGCCAACCAGACGCTGTGGTGTTCCTGGGTGATGATCGACGGCGCGCGACGGATTTTTTTCAGCGGCGACACCGGGTACTTCGACGGCTTCAAACGCATTGGCGATCACTACGGTCCGTTTGACCTGACCCTCATGGAAACCGGCGCCTACAACGTTGACTGGCCGCATGTGCACATGCAGCCGGAGCAGACCCTGCAGGCGCATATCGATCTCAAAGGGCGTTGGCTGTTGCCGATCCACAACGGTACTTTCGACCTGGCGTTTCATGCCTGGCACGAACCGTTTGACCGCATCATGGCGCTGGCGTGGGAACGCAACGTGGCGATTACCACGCCGCCAATGGGCCGGGCGTTCAGCTTGAACCAGCCGGAACGCGGGCATGCATGGTGGCTGGACGTGGAGCCCCAGGGCCTTGAGGAACGGCTGGTGAGCTGATGCGCAAGGCGCCTGGAAAAGGAGTTTTCAAAGTGTTTCACCCCTGCGACACGTAAGCGTGAGAGGTGCGATGATCCCGGCAAATTCACAGTCCGGGGCAGGTTTTGATGGAAGAAGATTGTAGGAGAATTTTGCGACCTTGCGCGCCTGGCGCCCTGGAACCTTACCCGACGGCCTGCCCGGCCAGCCTGTCGTCGGCGCCCGTGGGCAATCGCCCTGAGCAGCAGGCCACTCAAGGCAGCATTGCCTTCGCGACCGCGCCCCAGCCAGGCATTCCTGCCCCCAGGCAAGATGTGCCGGGGCCGATGATGAAGACCGTGCGAGACCCGGCGTTATCGCTTATTGCGTTGAGTGGCATCGAGCCTTCGGGGCCGGTGATGGTGGAAGTACCGCTGGTGCAAAACGACAGTACGTTTGCACCCTGCCAGGCATTGGCGCGCAGGCGCATAGGCGTTGCCGACCGCTATACCCATGGCGATGCGCACGAACCGATCGAACATCGAGCGACGTTCACCCATGCGCTGGACAGGCTGAGCCGCGCCGGTGCGCAACTTGTGCCTGTGCCTGCCCGGCAGGCCGATGCCAGTCTGCGATTCGATCTGCATACCCACAATGAAATCGATGCGTTGGTGAGTGAATACCGACTCGATGCCCTGGTGTCGGACAGCCGCAGCAGTGCGTTCCATGACGCGTGCTGGGGCGGTTACGCCAGGCTGGGCGAGCCGCTTGAGGACGGCGCGACGCTGTGGTTCTACGTGGCGCGGTGGTCCAGGGATTCGCTGCCCGCGCTGGTACAGGCTTATCGCAGTGCTGGTCAGGGCCAGCCGCACGCCTACTCGCCGCGTTGAACAATCGCACGCAGTGAAGTGCTCGCATCACGCAGCCTGGGAAGAGGGGAGTTTTTAGACTGGCGCACGGATCAACGGTGATCCTTCGTCGTTTCTTACCCTTCCTGGGAGGTGGTTTATGTTTGGCATGGGTTACGGTGTGAGTGCGGTGGTTCAACACGCTGTGCAACTGATGGGATTGAACGCGCCTGCGCCGGTATCAAGGCCTGTTCCGCCGGGAACCGAATACGCGAGTGTTCGTGAACTTGGAGAGCAGATGGCCCGGCCGGGCGGGCTGACGTCGGTCGAGCTGGTCAGTTACCTGCAGCAGCGAATTCGAACACTCGACCCCGCCTTGAGCGCCGTCATCGAACTCAACCCGCAAGCATTGGACATCGCCCGCGAGCTTGATTGCGAGCGCGCCAACGGCAGAGTGCGCGGGCCACTGCATGGCATCCCCGTGTTGCTCAAAGACAACATCGAGACCGCGGACACCCAGCAAACCAGCGCCGGCGCCTTTGCCCTGGTGGGCGCCCCGGCCGCCCAAGATGCATTTATCGTCGAACGCCTGCGCCAGCAAGGCGCGGTGATCCTGGGGAAAACCAACCTGACTGAGCTGGCAGGCTTTCGCGGTGGCCCCGACGGCATGAGCCGCCGGGGCGGCCAAACTCGCAACCCTCACAATGCCGACGCGCCCGTAGGCGGCTCGAGTTCAGGCTCGGCGGTGGCGGTCGCGGCCGGCCTGGCACCATTGGCGGTCGGCACCGAAACCAATGGTTCGATCGTCGTACCGGCCGCGTTCAACGGTGTGGTGGGGCTCAAGCCCAGCGTGGGCGTATTGAGCCGCAGCGGTATCATCCCGGCCAGCCACCGACAGGACACGCCAGGGCCCATGGCCCGCACGGTATTTGACAGCGCACTATTGCTCAACGCCTTGTCGGGCAGTGACCCCCACGACGCAGCGACTACTCAGGCACCCACAGGGATCGACTACACCGCATTGCTCACGCCCGGCGCGTTGCAGGGTAAACGTATCGGGTATCCCGCAACGTTTTCTGCCGACGGCGAAAGCCTGCCGGTGGACAACAGCCCGCAGTTTGCGCAAACGCTTGAAGTGCTCCGCACCCAGGGGGCACAGCTTGTGCCGGTCAACATTCGCCTGGCGGATGCCTCGCGTTATGACGAGTTACTGCTTGCCGATGTAAAGGACGAACTCAATGGCTATCTGGCCAAGCGCGACGGGTTGCCGGTGAAGTCTGTGTCTGAGTTGATCCGTTTCAACGAGCAGCGCGACGGCACCGACACGGACCACCAGCCGGTACTCAAGGACATCGAAGCCTCCACCCTGAGCGCCGAAGAACGCGCGCCGTTATGGGATGCGCTCATCCAGGCCTTTCGCGGCACGGTGGACGAGTTGATCGATCAGCAATCCCTGGACGCCCTGGTCTCGGATTTCGAAACCAACAGTTACTTCGCAGTCGCCGCGTCCGGCTACCCTGGCATCAGCGTACCGTCGGGCAAGGATGCAAATGGTGCACCCACCAGTGCCTACTTCTTCGGTGCACGCTGGTCGGAGCCGACGCTGCTGGCCGTGGCGCATGGGTATGAGCAGGCGGCAAAAGTGCCTGTCAGGCCTGGGTTGTGACTACGCACTGTTCCAGCCCCTGGCCTGCTGTCAGGCCCCATTGGGTTGCGGCGCCGACCCGTCGAGGGCCGCCGTTGTCGAGCCCATCAGGCGCGAAATGACGCTTTGCGCCGCGGGCTCGGTGGGTGAGGTGCCAAACCGGCGCGTACGCATTCCCCACCCCGGCGCAAACCCCGGAAAAAACACCAGCCCTTCAGCCTCCAGCCGAAACGCCAGGGCCAGGCGGGTGTCATCGTCCACCTCTCCCAGGCTTTCGAATTGTTGAAGCGCACTCACCGGCACCCCGGCCTGGCGGGCCAGCTCTTCGCGGCTCCAGCCGAGCATGGCGCGCGCCTGCACGCTGTGTTTAGCGGTGAATTGGTGAAGCACGATCTGCTGGTCTACAGAAGAGCTCATTGCCAGAGAGGACATGGGATTTCTCCAGGGTTCGACGAGTGAGGGGTTACTATACTGTGTTTTTGTACAGTTGTTTTGACCGCTCATCCCCTCGAAGTTTTCCCCTTGCCGCGTCGATGCCGATAACCGGGTGCACGACACAGATCGCTCGCCAGCAGTGGGTTACAGCTCTTCGGCCCCCGGCACCTCGCGAACGATCAAGTGGTCCAGGTTCTCGATATTCGCGCTGAACACCCCGAACGTCTGTTCGGGGTTTTTCTTGCTGGGCACCTGCTTGAGTTCCGGCGTCACTCCATAGAAAAAACAATACAACGCCCGCTCGCTGGCGACCGCCGCCTTGATCTGCTCCAGAAATGCCTTGCGCTTGCGGTAGTTGTCGATGAGCTTTTTGCTCAGGTAGACATTCACCGAATAGGGCTTCTTGTCGAGCCACACCTTCTTTTCGAAATCGATGCGAAAGCTGTTGGTGTAGTCCTTGATCTCTTTGATTTTGCCCCAGTAGATCAGGCCCTTGTTGTCCTGCAGGTATTCGATCTTTTTGAAAAAGGTCCAGTAGGTCGCGGTGTGCTCGCCGATCTTCAAGGGCATGCTCTTCAGCTTGTCCTTGTCGTCGATATTCGACACGTAGCACTCCACCGGGTGGGCGAATACGCTGGTTTTATCCGGCGTAGCGTCGCTGCCGCTGACGGACGTATCGATGCGTGTCGGGGGTGTTTTCGTCGGATCTTGTGGGGGCTGTCCCTCAGTATTCACGGTCGAGGCTTTACGCGGGTAAGTGCGCCGCGTCAGTACGAATTCCGATGGGAAATTATCCTCGCGGTCGTCCTCGTTTTCGCCGTCCGTACCTTTGTGCGTACTCGCGTAGCGGCAGCCGTCGATGTGCTGGGTGCCGGTCTTGTTCTTGAAATGCGGCGTGCGCTGGTAGTTGACGTTTTTCGCATTGAAGGTGCTCAGTGTGTTGCTCGCCTTGAAGGCGGCACGGCACGCGTCGTTGGGGCAGAGGAAGCTGTCGGTGTCGGAGTCGAAATCGGCGGTTTCGTCGAAATTCAGCTCTCGTACATCATAGATCGACAGCTTCTCGTCGAGACTCAGGCAGTAGGCCGTGTCGAATTTCATGGGGCTCGGGTCCGTGAGAAAGTTCGCTATTAATAGCCGGATCCCGAGTAAATATCAGCAAGAACCTGCAACGCGCCGCCCACTCAGGAAGCACAAGGTACCCCCCAGTGCGGTCAGCGCACCCAGCGCATAGAACATGCTGGTCGGTGCCGCATTGATCAACAGATAGCCACAGATCACCGGGCTCATCGCCCCGCCGAAGGCCGCCAGGTTCTGCGCTCCGTAGTAACTGCCGCGCAAGGCGTCGGGGGCGATGGTGTCGATAAACAGGAACTCGGACGGGTAGATGATCATCTCGCCCAGGGTGAACACGAACATCGCCACGCACCAGCCCAGCAGGCCGTCGGCCAGGCTGAAGCCGATCAGCCCGGCGATGAACAGCGCGGTGCCCAGCATGATCCAGTAACGCAATTGTTCGCGCTTGAGAAAGCGGCCGATCTGGTACTGCATCAGGATTACCGTGATGGCGTTGCACGCCAGCACGGCGGACAGAATCTTCAGCGCCTGCTCGGGCTTGTAGGCCACCAGCAGAAACTGCGACAGATAAAGCGTGTAGCGCCCGTGGACAATGGTGCTCAACAGGCTGCCGCTGGTGAACAGGATCAGCGTGCGGTCATTGCGCAAGGTACGCAGGGTGCTGAAAAAACTCAGCGGCCTGACGCTGTCGTCGCGCTGGGTGGGTGCAATGCCGATCATCAGGAACACACTGCCCAAAGCAATTGCACTGGCAATCAGGAACGGCGCCAGTTGCATATGCCCGGCAATCACCACGCCCACCATCGGGCCGGTGGCGTAGCCGACGTTGGTCAGGGTGTAGCGCAGGGAAAACACCTTGGCGCGCTCGCCCACCGGCAGGTTTTCGCTGATGATCGCCTTGGAACCGATCAAAAACAGCGCCGACGCAGCTTCGGTGATCACCAGGGTCAAGGTGGTGAGGTAGAGGTTGCTGGCAAAGGTCAGCAATAGAAACCCGATGGAGCTGGAGAGCATCGCCAGGATCAACAGCTTGCGCTTTTCCAGACGGTCGATGATGTAGCCGCCGTAGAGGCCCAGCAGGGTGGCGATAAACACCGCAACCCCCATCAGCAGGCCGATGTCCTGCTGATTCAAGCCCAGGCGGGTGCTCAACAGCAGCGCCAGCAACGGGCTGGTCATGGCGCGGCTGACCACAATGGTCACCGAGCAGATCATCAGGCGGCGGATTACCAGGGAGTAGGTGGCCACGGTGGGGGCGAGCGTCCTAGTGAGTACTTGATGACAACACAGGGCAAATGTAGGAGGAGGCAAGCCCCTCCTACATTTTTTAGACCGAGTTATTGGCCGGCATTAATGGTGATCTTCCCGACCGCCCCTTGCTCCAGGTCCCACTTCTTCAGGATCTTGCCGTAGGTGCCATCATCGATCATGCCCTGCAACGTCTCACTGATCGCCGTCACCAGCTCAGTGTTGCTCTTCTCGATACCCAGCCCGGTGAACTGTTTGGAAATCGCCTGACCCACCGGCTTGTACTTACCCTTGTCCAACGACATCAGATAAGGAAGGGTCTCGCTGCCCTGCATCGCCGCATCCAGGCGGTTCTGCTGCAACTGCGCCCGCGCGTCCGCCGAGCCTTCGGTGCCGATCACCACAATGGCCGGCTTACCCGCCGCTTCGCAGTGTTCCTTGCTCCACGCGGTAATTTCCGACGGCCAGGTGGTACGGCGGCTGGTGCCGACTTTTTTACCGCACAGGTCAGTCAATTCCTTGATCTCTTCACGCTTGGCCAGGGTGTACAGCTGTGGGCCGCTGGTGAAGTAATCGATGAACGTCACCGATTTCTGACGCTCGGCGGTGTCGCTCATACCCGACAGCACGATATCCACGCGTTTGGTGGTCAGGCCGCTGAGCATTTGCTCGAAGCCGGTTTCCTGCCACTTGATCT
>Ga0182008_10000690_pt1 | contig 24328 bp, 23 predicted proteins | sample Sormic07211129_1_FD_120482 | JGI IMG/M metagenome (GOLD analysis project Ga0182008, IMG submission 120482) | Rhizosphere microbial communities from Sorghum bicolor, Mead, Nebraska, USA - 072115-129_1 metaG | ecosystem: Host-associated > Plants > Roots > Rhizosphere | place: USA: Nebraska...
GAAAATTACACACCAGCATATGATACAATCGTTGCAAAATATTTAAACCTGGCAATTCTGAAGAATATTAAAACTATAAATCTTAGCGATGACGAGGCTTATCCATTTAACGAGGATATTTTAAAACAAGTAATTTGCTCACTGGATCGTTATGAATGAATTCGCAGTATCTGATGATATCTATGGAAGAGAAGGGCTGTCGCTTCTTTAGCCGGAGTAAAACAATAGGTTGCAAGCATAGGGTTTTGATAAAGCTACCATGGCATAGTTAGTAATATGCTAAAGGGTCATTGGCTGAATGGACTGCTAATTAAGAGGAATTAAATGACAACCGTGCTGCTTGTTGTATACTTTTCAATCTTATCTCTTTAGATAAAATACTACATCAAATCTGCCTTTACTTGAGTCAACAGCCAAGATCATTTTCACATATCATTTCTATTGTATTTATAAAAAAAGGAGCAAATCAATATATTAAATATAGAATTAAGTATCTATTGTTGAAGTAATATGGTAGTTACATACTAATAGATACATAAAATTGATTTATTGTACATTTGCGTAAAAGCTTTATGGACATGAGTACAACCTGTATACTTTGTGGAAAGAAGTCACAGGATTATGCTATAGAATGTTCTTGCTGCGGAAACACTTATTGCTCTGATAAATGCAAGGAACAAGATCACCAAGTAAAATTCACCCATCATGAATGGCATGATTATAAACGCATTTATGAACAAATTCTGAACATAGACCCAAAGATTAGATTAGCTACAATATGTGATATCAATGGTAAAATGATGTATTCTGACTACCGTGAAGGTATAGAGAATTTACTTACGGCAGAAGAAAGCAAAAAGTCTCTGAATTTAGCCGTGAAAGCATGGAAAATACGAAGGAACCTTGCATCAAAGATTGGAAAAGGTAAATATGTTATAGCGGAATATGAAAAAGTCAAACGCATCACCATACCGCTTGGCAGGAATCATCTATTATATATCACTACAGAAGTGGAAGCTGACCATTCGAATATAATTCAAAAGATTGGAGAATTAGCATCACAGAAACAGGATTATTAAACTAACTCGAGTGTAGTATGTTAAAAGCTCATGCGAATTTACTCATTAGCCAGCCATAGGAAAAATAACCCAGTAGTTATAATATTTACCCTGAAGTTCCGACTTCCGAACCTCTGACGTCCCTGAAGAGTCAAACTTTAACTAGCAGTCATAATAAAGCAATCTCATAACTAATAATAATTGAGTAGACCATTCATTATTATATCCGACGTGTCTGGCAAAAATAATTACAACAATGATGATCCTTTCTCGAATTGGTCAGACCTCATACACAAGTCGGTATACTCTGTTGATGGCAAAAATCTTGGCTTTCTTAGAAAGATCCACTCAGATTATATGGTCGTAGGAGCAGGTCTTATCAGTTTAAAAAGTTATTTTATCCCAAAATCACTTGCAGAGTCAGTCAGCAAAAAAGGCATCAGATTAAACATTACAGCCTATGAAGCACGTTCAAGATATTCATATGCAAAAATGAGAAGCGTCGTTACTATTTTCAAATTTATGCCAAAATATACAGTAGAAGACAGAGTATTCTATGACAGATTCCACACACTGCGATATAGCATTACGAGAAACAGACTAGCAGCAGGAATTGCGTTTGTCTCTGGAATTCTCCTTTTGATTTCAGGATACAAGGCAACCCTGCTAATTTATCAAATAATCACGCAGGAGATTATGTTGCATACTACTCAAGAATTTTGGATGGTTCTATTGTTTCCACTTAGAATTCTAGCTATCATAAGCCAGCTTGGAGGAATTACCGTGCTCATAGGAGCAGGCTTGTTTGCAGTAAACAGGGTCAATCTTGGAAAATTTTTCTTATCGATTGGAACCGGCCAGGGAATGTTCACGATTGCCTTTCATATTCTTTCAGAGATATCGTCATCATCGTTTGGTATCTTGACATTTGGAAATCATTATGTTATATGGCTAACATCATCTGCGGCTGGAATAGGAATATTGTTTGCTATAATGGCTCAATCAATCTCAAAAGGAAAAGGTGACAGTCTTATATCAAAGATATTAAGACGATTTGGAATAATAAAATTGTTATCGGCACTAAAAAGGAAAATGTGAAACTAACAAGATAATGTATTGTGGTAAGACCCGCTCTCTCTTTTCATAAGTATAAATGCAAAATAATTTATGGCAAATTCTCAAGGTAGATGATAGAGATACTCCTCATCCACTGGGATAGTGGCTGGAATGAAAGAGGAAAGAAGATTGAAATGTATTCAATAGACCATGTTTTCCAAAAGAGGAAAGCTGATTGGGGAAAACGCGCGGTCCTCATTACAATAAATACTTATTATAATAAAGATTGACACAATGAGGCAGGCTAACTAAAAGTTCATTGATTCCTTGGTTGACGCCTTCTAAGCCATGCACCTGGTCATCTAATGGTAGCAAAAGTCTTTTTAGAGAAGTAATGTCATAATAAAATTGTTGTCTTACCCAAAAGACATTTTCTCTCGAATGTATGCAGAAGTAGGCAGAACTGGTCATGGTTTACTTTATCCAAAGGAAGAGAAAGTAAATACTGAAGAGTTAGACGATATTCTGCAAACGAATATCTTTAACACAATGTTGAGCCGGAGATCTCAAAGGAAATTTGAGAACAAAAAGGTGGAGGATTCGAAGGTCGAAATGATATTCGCTGCAGCTGATACCGCCCCGACAGCAGGTGGTTTTCAGGGGTTCGAGATTTATCATGTTAAAAATCCAGATACCAAACTGAAGCTTGTTGATGCAGCTAATAATCAGCCATATGTAAACGCGCCTGTTGTCCTTGTTTTCTGTATGAATCCTGACAGGGTAAAAATGAACTTCGCACCAGACATTCTTAAAAAGTTTTCTCTACAGGATGCTACGCTAGCTGCAGCATATGCTCAGCTTGCAGCACATGCACTAGGTTTAAGCTCTATATGGATAGGCATGATAGACGAGGAAAAGGTTATGACAGCACTGGGCACAAAATTTAAACCCTCATCAATACTATGTTTAGGATATCCTCAGAAAATACTTCAACCCAAACCAAAAAGAAGTCTTATCGGTTTGATTCATGAGGTTTGATAATTAAGTGAAATGCTTTTTCGAATTCGACCTCACAAGTTAGTCGAAATCAAAAAAAGGCGACAAAACGCCACAAGCAATAAGATAGTAGCATGAGAAGTTTGTCTTATATCCGGTAATTTTTGTTTCAGTTGCGGTTATGTGTTCAGCTCCTAACTTAAAATGCCATATGAAAAGCCAATCTATTCTTGTTGCCGATTCAGACCAAATTCATAACAATCAGGGCCTTGTTGAGTTAATTCCTTGCATGACGAAAGATACAGATACATTTTTCAATAGTCAAACCATATCCGGTCAGGACAGTATATTAGATAATGACAAATTCAGAAGAAGCTAGCATAGGAACTTCAGCACGTGTATCAAACACTAACAGGCCAAAAACAACTGCTACAGCCATTTCCTCTCTAAAATTTCCATTTGAACTTACAAAGGACCAGGTTGAAGCTGTTGATGCATGGATATCAAATGGCTATAGAGGTTCGATAATATATAGTACCGGAACGGGCAAAACGGAAATAGCGTTTGAATGTGCAAAAAGAGGTGCTGAGGCTACGTTACAAATGGATGGCGACAGCATCAATAATAATAACAATAATACCCATGAACCTTGTTTCAATATTCTCTTTCTGGTGCCACGCATTATATTAATCGAACAGAACAAAAAAAGGTTACTTGAATATGGTATCTCCAAAGAGAAGATAGGTGCCTATTTCGGAGAGCGGAAGGAAGTACGTGAAATAACCATAAGCACTTATCAGAGCGTAATTAACAAGTTTGATCTTATTTTTAAAGCAAACATGATAGTATTCGACGAGGTACACTTAGTAAGCGATACCGCAACAACTCTAAGAAAGCTATTTGATGTTGTCATAGCAAGAGATAATGCTTGTAAAAAACAACTTTTAGGTCTAACTGCAACGATAGATGAACAAGATCCTAAATATAAAACCATTCTGTCATTGCTCCCACCAGTCAAAAGATATATGATAAATGATGCCGTGAGGGATAAAAGATTAGCAAAACCTGTTGTTATTCCAATTAAAACTAATCTGACATTTCAGGAGAAAAACAAATATGAACAATACTCTACCAGAATCAGAAATATCTCTAACTACCTTAATACATCTGATCCTAAATCAATAACTTTCCTATTAAGGAAAGGAGGACATGTATCTGGGTTGGCAAAATCGTGGTTTGCGATTGTCAAAGAGAGGAAGAATCTGATTAGTTGTGCTGAAAATAAACTATTAGCAACGGCAAATTTGATAGAACAAAGACACCCTAATGAAAGAATCATGATTTTTAGCGAAACTATTGAATCTATTGAGAAATTAAAAAAATTGTTACTACATAGAGGAATAAAATCAATGGTAATAGATAGTAAATTAAAATCAAAAGAAAGACAAAAAATATTAGCAGAATGGGGAAGAGAGTTCTTTCCATTACTTTCAGTGCATACACTGGAAATAGGATATGACGTACCGGACGTTAAGGTAGCAATAATACTAGCGACAACGTCCAATATCCATCAAATAGTACAAAGAATTGGAAGAATAGTAAGAAAAGCCGAAGGAAAGGATACAGCATTGATATACACTATATCACTATCACATACCCATGACACCAATACTTTAGCCTTGGTAAGACAGGCAACAAATATGGAAAATCAATCGGTGCAGCACGATACGCTTGATAACTATATCTTTTAAACTATCGATCAGCAGTAATCATCAATCAGCTCCATCTCTATTTGGATCAAACAATTGGACGATGGACGCGTCATATTAGATGTCAATACGGAACATCTGCGGATATATTGCACAACATGCACAAGATTAATAAATAAGCTATGCACTATATTGTTGAACAACATGAATAAAGACCTTCAACCAAATGTCTTTAATGGATTCGGGTGTATAATTGAACAGTCATTAAGCAAATGTTTACAGTATGAGCTAAGAGAAGTCAAAGGGCATGGAATGATAAATGAATTTTATTATCGATTGAATAGCCGGCTTGTGAGAAATCTATACAAAACAAGCGGAGTTATCTCTGGGTAATCAGAATGGCCCTCGGTTTTGATACAGAGCAGCTTAGAGTTTTAAGCTGGCGTGCAAGCACTAAAGATATTGCAGCAGTAGTAGGTCCGCCTGGGTGCGGCAAGACAACAGTTGGGAGTGCCTTAGCTGTCACCATGGTAGCTGAAGGTCTCGCTAACAGGGTTCTGCTTGTAGCCTATACTAATGCTGCTGCCAATGAGTTTTGTCTGGAGCTCTGTGACATGCTCGGTCCAGTGGGAGCAAAGACGCTATGTCTCAGAACCGGTAATCCAACAGGATTTGATCCCTCAATACCAATCCCTTTTAGCGGATCTGCCAATGAGATCCAAAAGAAGAGCATTATAATATCTACAAACCTATCACTCAAAAAATTACCCTCAATGATGAGGTTTGATAACATGATTATTGATGAAGCCGGTGTTGAAAGGTTAGAACATTTACTGTGGCCTTTATGGTTTGGTGTCAATCACAACATAGCACAGCAATACAAGAGTAAATATCATACTTCTTCTGCTACTAATGCTTCTACACAAAGCCCTTCCCAGATCAGCGATCTTATGGCACTGATATCGCAATGTGGTACCGTTGCCACGGTTGTCGGAGACCCAAAGCAATCGAGACCTATCAGCCCAGTGCAAGTGGATTACAGCGCAATCGAATGGGTGATAAAGAAATCGACCTCGGATACATTGCGTATTTCACATCGTCTTCCAGATAGACTATCTGGACTTGTTGATGAATTCGCTGAATATGATGGATTGAGATCTGCTCCAGACATAGGCTCGAGAAGACTGACATTAGACTGCCGGCCAGATATAGAATTTTGCGAGGTTATTCAACCTGATGAAGTCGCAACATGGGTTGATATCAATGGCAACGAGAAGCCTATGGGTCCTTCTTCGTGGGCGAATGATACGGAAGCTAAAGCATGTGCGAAGATCTGTAGTCATTTAATTCGCATAACACGTAAAAATAAATCCATTGCTGTTATCACCAGGTTCAAGGCTCAAAAGGTAACCATAATAAGACATTTGCAGAGAATGGGACACACAGATATCAAGGTAACTACCACCACAGGCGCCTTAGGGACTCAGGCTGATATTGTTCTTTTTTCATTAGTTAGAAATAACCCTGAGCGAAATGTGGGTGCCGCAGGAGCATTGCAAGATCTGAATGTTGCTATTTCTAGATCAAAGGAAAAATTAATAATTCTAGGTAACTTCGATATGATGATAAACGGCTGGAGTGGTATTTCATCTAGCGGTAGGCATTGCTACAAGAGTCCAGCAAGGAAGCTGGCACGATTAATAGACTCGAAGTATGGAAAAGTCATTGGAGCGCCACGAATACTATGTAGCTAGCTTTTAGTAGTTTACCATTGTCAAAGAGATCCCATATACCGCAAAATGTCGACTGTCTAAGCCTTACTGGATTATCAACTCATGTCATATAGATAATGCTTTGTGGTTGAAATGCTTGGATGATTTTTACGATATGATCGATAGTAACGCAAGAAGGTATCGTTTGGATAATCCCGTGGCATTGTTAGGAATTGGGACTAAAGATAGTGTAAAGAAAATATGCAACACCTCTACAATCAAGGTCAGCTAAATCAAGGTAAGCTAATTGAATCTAAACAAGTCACTGTCCCAGCCTACCAAAGGTATTTCGGCAAAATCTAGGTAGTTCCAATTCAATTGACATCCGCCCTACACCATCACAAGCATTCTCGGAGAATAATCAAAACTTGTGCTCATGAACGTGATTTTGTTCTCGACCCTTTTTTTGGTCGTGACTTGTGCTGGTTACTATTTCAGCCTAGCAAGAACATACCAATCAGAATATGATTTGAGCAATTATTACACATTGGAAAATAAGGCTTGGGGAGCTTTCAGGAAACAAGGTTGGCACCAGTATTTTGAACTATGTCTTACACCCTGACTTTTTAGCATTCTCTATGGATAGCCTTCACGACCTTCATTACCACAATTTGTATGAGGATGCTAAGTAATATGCTCCTCAGTTTTATCTTCTCTACTGCTCTTCTTTAGTGAAGACAATATTGCATCAGCTTTATGCTTAGTTTCGAGCCATTCCTTTTGTGGAACGGAGTCCATTACAATTCCTGCGCCGGATTGCAGGTATGCCTCACTCTTATTTACAAACAGGGATCTAATAGTTATAGCAAAATCACACGATCCGTTAAACGAAAAATAACCTACCGCACCTGCATATGCTTCACGAAGCTCGGGCTCTAGTTCATCAATTATTTCCATCGCACGGACTTTTGGAGCACCAGAAACAGTCCCAGCTGGGAATACCGACTTGAAGGCATCATAGGAATCGTACTTATTCTGAAGGTATCCTGTTACATGCGATACAATGTGTTGCACATGACTAAATCTTTTTACTGTCATACAGTCGTTGACCTTGACTGTTCCATATTTGCATATTCTTCCCAAATCATTACGAGATAAATCAACCAGCATAGTGTGTTCTGCAATTTCCTTTTCATCGTTAAGTAAATCTTTTCTAAAGTCCTCATTTCTCTTTTCATCCTCTACAACAGGCCTCGTTCCTGCAATTGGAAAAGTTTCTACGTAATCTTTCGTGATGCGAAGAAGCATTTCTGGACTTGAGCCTATAATACACCTATCAGCCACCTTTAGCAAATACATATAAGGCGAAGGATTAATTTCTCTTAAACATTTGTAAACAGATAGCAAACTACCCTTTACATTAAATTTCATCTTCTTTGAAAGAACCACTTGAAAAACGTCGCCATCATGGATGTATTTCTTTGACCTCTTAACTATTTTGATAAATTGACTTCTGCTCAAATTACTTTTAGGAATTGAATAAGAGAAAGGCTGAGGATCATTTATTTGAGTTTTACTTGTAATTTCTTCTAGTGTCCTCAACCTAGACTTGTCTCCGATATGGAAATAGTAGGCTTGATTTTCTGCATGATCATAGAGTAGCCCATCTGTGTATATTCCAAATTCCAATAGTGGAAAATGTTTTTGTCCTTTACCTTTAATTGGCAGATGTTCCCAGAATCGTACGGCGTCATAACTTATGTAACCAACTGCACCCCCGATATATCTGAATCTGCATTCTTTTATTATTGGTACAATTTTTTTCAGAAACGATAAAGGTTCTTTAACTTTGAATTTATCAATTAATCTATTATTACGGTCATAAACAAAAAATCTATCCGAAGTGCAATTGACTGTCAGGTCTGGATCAAATCCAATGATTGACATTTCAGAAAGTTCTTTTGGGCCAACAAGTGATTCCAAAATGAAAATTTTGTCATAGACGTTATATAAAGCAGTGAAGAGTTCAAACAGGTTTAGTTCTGTATCTAACTTGCGTACATTAAATTTAAGATCTGACGCAGGGCCAAAAATAATCACCAAATATATTGTCTTTCAAAACATCCAACTAAGCGTATTTACCTGATATGATTTAAACATTGTGTATAGCGACGAATATTCAAGGTCGTAACAGTGATTGTGCATGATAAGAAAGTGTATCTATCGATTTATCTGACATGATTTACGAACTAGGTAATTCCCATGATGTATGTATAAAGTTATCTAATATAAAATCTCTTGTGACATCGATTTTCTCTGAAGATATCCATCTATCTTAAATCACTCATGTCAGGCTTTTCGTTTAATTTAGGAAAGCCGTTAGCTACGAGTGGTTTTCTCGCCATAAAACCCTCGTCCTTTCCATGCCAAAATTTGACTCCAGTTTCACCAGCTTTCCAGCATAGCCAAACTTCTTCATCAAATCGCATCGAAGGAAAATCAAGCAGACCATCGTCGACACTTTTTATTACAACTCCTAGATCTTCTAGCTTTTCGATTGATCTGTAAAGGTTGGAAACAGCGCTATTTAATTCCTGTTTCTTAATGATGAATCTTTTTATTGAAGAATTTGATTCAGTTATCCTTTGCAATTCTTCTTGAAGCGCTACAATATTATTCTTTTGATAAACAATTGAATTGAATCGTCGTTTAACTTCGGGCAAAGCTTTGTTTGCGCCAATGGGAGTGTATGTTGTAAACATCAGATTAGATAATTGCGAAGAGAAGATAATTTATGTATTGCTTTAAAAAGGTTTATTGCAATTGAGGGCTTAAGTTAACGGTACCGATTTGAGGTCTTTTTCTTTTGGGCAGTAATCTTTCTTGCGCTTTTGTACGTAGTTGGAGAGCTATCCTTAATCCCATCGAGATCTCCTAATCCATGGGGATAATTTTCCCATTGATTGGATCTTCCAAATAAGTTGTCAAGTTTAGCTGATGTGGTAAAAGACAATTTGTTTAACGTCAAATGCAAAGTCTCATGACTAATCAATGATGTTGCTATTTCGGCGATCCTGCCTTCGCCATAATACTCTTGCCATGACCTGTAGTTAGAAATGAATGCCCGGGACCTTCCGTAATATGGTACGAACATTAGTCCGCGTTTACCAGCCATTCCCTTTAGCCGAAGCTCCACTACCATCCCTAGTTTCCCTGCGGAATTATCATCGTTCTGATAGACTGATTAACGTTCTCTCCAGAAATAATAAATAAAGGAGGTTGTAAGAATGTTCTTTTTTTGTATTTTCGCCTTATTTTTTAAGGAAAAAACTTACATTCCATGGGTCAAGTTCAATTATTAAATACATTTGGAAAACGAGCCGCTTCAATGTAACATCAAATGTAGCAGATTAACAGTCTATTGTTGAATTTCTATTCGATTGTAGTTGCAGATACTGAAGAAGACTACTGAAAAAATTGCGATTTTTTAATATTTTGTAGTAATATAGAGCATCTGTCCTTGTAATCGATCCTATCAATTAAACTTAATACCAAAATCACGGATTAGTAAAAGGAAATCGTTTGTCTGTCACATATATATGATTAAATAGAGAAAGATCAAACCTGGGTTTTATTCATAATCGATCGATAATCGAAAGGCAACATAACGGGTATCGCTCTCTCAATCTTGTTTTTTCGACTATAGAATATTCAATGAAATACGTAGATCCGCGCTTTATTATCAAGAGGAGTTTAAAGCCAAAAGGTTCATCTTTACTGTTAAGAGATATCATTTATGATAAAACCCTAGAATTGGATCTTAATGATTTCAATTGTGTTTATTTAGTTGGTGCAGGAAAGGCAACAGGTGGAATGGCGGAGGCACTCTATAGAATATTAAATGGAAGGGTTGCAGCAGGAGCCATAAATGTTCCTTACCAGACTATCGTACATATCGACAAGGTTTCCGTAACTCAGGCAAACCATCCCGCTCCCGATGAAGCAGGAGTTGTTGGGACCAAAAAGATCATCGATATACTAAAAAAAACAGGGCACTCCGATTTAGTATTCGTTTTGTTATCTGGTGGAGGCTCTGCACTAATGCCGTTACCTTCAACTGGAATAACAATCGGAGATAAGCAGCGAATTATCAATATGATGATGTCTGCTGGTGCTTCTATCGATGAAATTAATGTAGTTCGTAAACATCTCTCGAAGATAAAAGGCGGACAGCTATTGAGCTTTGTAAAGACTGGTTGCACTGTAATTTCTCTGATTTTGTCAGACGTTATAGGAGATAAAATTGAAATCATCGCATCCGGGCCTACTACCCCCGACAGTTCAACATTCAGAGATGCAGAAATAATTCTAAAAAAATATGATATCTGGAAGAAAATAAAAAATTCTGCCGCCGGAGAAGTAATAATTAAAGGTATAAATGGAATTATCAAAGAGACCCCAAAGCCAGGAGATCCTGTTTTTGGGAAGGTTCACAATCTTCTAGTCGGTAACAATGTACTTCTATGCCAAAAAGCGGAAATGTACTTAAAAAAACATGGCTTGCAAGCCGTTTATTTAGGTTCATCTTTTGATGGTGAAGCAAAGAAGTTCGGGCGTTTGCTTGCGCGACTAGCTGCCGAAATTGAAAAACCCCCAACTGCTTACATCTTGGGAGGAGAAACAACAGTAAAATTGAATAGATTAAACAGTAAAGGATTGGGAGGCAGAAACCAGGAGTCCATACTGGCAGCCGCATTGAAGTCAAAATTTCATCACGAAGAGGACATCACCATTCTTTCAATGGGCACTGATGGGATAGATGGCAGGTCGGATGCAGCTGGTGGCTTCGTCACACCAAAAACAGTGTCCATGCTTAGAGAAAAAGAAACGCAGATGAAGAAGTACCTCGATAACCATGACAGCAACATTGCGCTGAAGAAATTAAAGTCGTTAATTATGACGGGACGAACCGGAACTAATGTGAATGATATTTCTATCATATGTAGATTAAAGTAGAACGGCAAATTTGCCATCGACCAATATCTTTAATCATTCTCCAAACATCTATAGTATGTCACCCCATTCACTGTGACGTCTTCTATTTTGAATACTCTATTTCCCGTCCTAGATTTTTGTTTTTTAGAAATGATCCCTCTGGTAAGATCGTTCACGAGGTCAGTCATACCCAACTTTAGCATGGAATAGTTTACGTCCTCTTCTCTGATACCTACTGCTTGTGCAATCTCCTTTGCTGAAAAACCACTATCCTTATTTCTGCAAAGAAATTGTACTATTATACTGCTCAGATCCTTGTGAGCATCAAATTCTGCCGCATCTATCGGTGGTGGTGGTGGTGGAGGACTCATATCTTAGACATCACATAATAATTAGGTATAATAATAAACCGTTGAATATTAGTATACAACTAAAAAATAACTATTATCAGATTAGTAATCGCATTAAAGGTTGGCTTCAATTAGCAAAGGAGAAGAACTTTCTTTATGTAATTAACTAGGGGATATTGGTTTAGTCCTGAACTAAAACTGATTATTATTCAATTAAGCTAAGTCCACAGCAATAATTTCTGGATATACACTTTACAGAAAACAACACTCTCATCTACAAGGTGTAGACTTACGCATATCTGAGCTAATATTTAAAAATGCGATAACGGCGGCCAACAAATCCCTTACATTGGGGGTGTTAACTTGAGGTTCCAATGTGGCCCATTCCTTGCACACAAAAGTTTAAAACAGCCAGGCAAGGTCAAATAACTGATACAATGGTTTATCTTTGATGATACATCAAACAATAACAATTTGGATGCGGGCAATCAGAATCCGTTTTATGCTGGCATCCCTTATTGCAGTTGCCAGTGGCCTATCTATTGCCTTTTGGAAACATGGAGTATTTAACTTTACTTACGCCGCCTTAACCTTCGCAGGAGTAATATGCCTTCATGCTAGTGTAGATTTGTTAAATGACTATTGGGATTACAAAAGAGGTACTGACATCATCGCTAAGAGGACAAAGTTTAGCGGTGGAACGGGGGTATTGCCGGATAATCTTCTCAAACCTAGGATGGTTTATGCAGCAGCCGTGATTTTCCTCATTCTCGGTGTCCTCACTGGTACTTATTTCGTTTTTGTTCGGGGAATTGCGATTGCAATTATACTTGGATTTGCAATTGTCTCCATATGGTTTTATTCTACAAGTATAGTCAACTCTGGCTTGGGCGAATTATTTGTGGCGATCAAAGGTACCTTGATTGTACTAGGCTCCTTTTACGTTCAGACTGAAGTAATTGATCCATCTGCAATTTATGTTGGTGCAATAATAGGAATTTTATCAGCATCTGTTCTGTTTGCTAATTCATTTCCTGATTATGATGCAGATCGTTACACAGGCCGACGAACGCTTCTTAACATGATAGGAAAACAAAAGGGAAGCAAATTGTTTCCCATCCTAGTCATGATTCCATATGTTTTGATCCTAGCAGGCATTTTTCTGGGTTACACAAAATTCTTATCTTTAGCATGTATAGCATCGATACCGTATGCTATAAAGGCCATCAAAGATGTAGACCAGTACAAACACATCGATAAATTTGTATCAGTGATGGCTGCAACTGTTATCTATGCTAGGATTACAGGATTTATATTGGCTCTTAGTTTATTATTGTAAGAGATTAGTTTAGTAGTCAAGGTGTGAAATCTACTACCAGTCGGGCAAGCAATAAGATTGTCATAGGAGTCTTACTATTAGTTCAGTAATATTTCTTCGTTTCAATCTCCTTCAAGTCTGTGCCTGTTGATGATACGTCATCGTAGAAGCGATTCTTTGAAAAGCATGCGTTTATTTATTTTTCTTGGAACCTCGTCTTCAATCAGGATCCCAGCTAAATTGCGTTCCCGTGGGATCCACACAAAGAACGGTTTATTTTCCATATTGTCTACGATATTCAGAATTTGGACTGTAAGTAACCTGACTATGCTTCCTTTACGGGTTTGTACTTTTCTCTGGATGAAATCAACTATACTTTCAGAATCTGAATAGACGATGGTTTGTTTGGAATTTCTAACTGTGTTACTATTCAGTGCTTCTATTATGGCCATAAATTCTGCCTCGATTGAATCGAGTCCAAATTTACTTCGGATGAATTTTTCTTCATTTGTTTCTAAAATATAATATCCAAAAATATTGTGAGGTACACCTGAAGCATCCGTATATACTGTCACCATTATCTTAAATTACCCCAGACCACTTCTGATCTTTGTCATTTACAAATATGTTAACGTTTCCCTTCGTTCTTTCGAATGGATTTCATTTATACTTGATCGAAGGTTCAATCGCAAATGATTCGTTACACGTTGAGATTGAGACTGTCCAATTGTAACAGTTCGGACTGAATTCGAAATTGATTTTATAGACGCAATTGATCAATGTTTTTTCTCAGGTAATTTATTATCTGAAACGTATGTGATAAGCCATTGAAACAGTTTGCTGTTGTACAGTTAGAGGCAATGATATTAATCTCTCTTTTCACAATATCTCTCATTTCGCTATCTATGACCAATTCTGCAGCATTTCCACAAGAACATGCAAATAAAGCTTATAGTAGCATTCCCTTCGAATTTCCGATGCCTTTGGGAAATTTGAGTAGCGATTTTATTCATTCAAAATCTAACCAAAACGATCACATAAAAGGCCATTCGCTATCATATACGAAACCCATAAGAGAAAACAACTTTCTTAAAGCTACCGATAACAAAATTATTAAAAAAACTAAAGTCAACAACAGCAAGAACTCAAGCATCAGGATTTCATCAGCCAATCCTAGCACGCTAACAACTAAAACTAGAGACAGAAGCATATCCAACCGACAGTTTATGAGTCAGGGTTATCCAATCATTTATCATATTACCGGCAGCGGTAATATACTCAAAAACATTAGTGTACAGAAGGATAATACAACATTGCGTAAATATTTGGTCTCAAACAAATGGAGCATTGACAGTAGAACTTCCAAGGATATCTTCCAATATGCCAACTAATAAAAACGGAACCTTTACCGTCTTCGAAGACAGACGGTACCATACATCTTTTGGGGAAAAAGATACTAACAACGTAAGACAAGTGACCGTTCAATTTGACAGAGGTACAAGACAAATTGAAATTCTGGCTAATCATGCCTCTCCGGAATTCGGTATGATCACCGTTGTCTTCGCCTTGATAATAGCATTAATTATTTCTCCTTTTAGAATGTGCTATTCCATGCTATTTACTAACAAGTAATTTGTTCAGTAGGTTAAAAGAACTCTATATCGAGCAGTTATTTTGATATGGACATTTATAGCTCATATTGCTTTATTGCATAACTAAGTAAATCGCAAAATATTGACTATTTCAATACATCTTTTCCCTGATTATACTTGATTTGTCACTAAGAAGGCATAAGATTCCTGCTATTATTGACGGATAACAAAGTTATACAACAAAGCACCTGATCTAGTATGGATTGTATTGAAATCAAACATTCCCCCTGAGTAGCAGCAGGGATTTATGAGAAAGGTAAAATGAACAACAATATAGAATGCATAATTAGAATACATCTATTTTTTATTCTTTCCACTATGAGCCTTATTATTATGTTTCTTTAACCTCTCTTTACTTTCGAATGTCATATCGCAGTGTTTGCATTTGAATATATCCTGATGTATCCGTTGACCGTCATGCTTTTCTTTCTTGCCAAATATCCTAGATACACTAAACACGATCTATAAAATACTAAACTAATTTATAAGATTTATTGTATCATTTCAGCAGAAATGAAAATAACACTCTCATCAAAGGCTGGAAATAGTAATAATTTTAATATCCGCTCCAAATATAATTACGTGGTTTCTAATTATAAAAGAACTAGTCGCGTAATGACCAAGGAAATAGACGAATAGAGAACGCCCAACGATATTTCTGGGATGGCGGTATAGTAAGTAATACTACGTTAAGAGATTTATTTCAGGCACATAAGGATTATTGGCTAGCATAGCAGAAAAGGAACGGGAACAAAGATGCGGCAGATCTAGATGTCCATATAGCAATGTTTGGTCTACTAAGGAGAAAAGCATTCCAATCGACCTTGGCGGTGTTAAGGATACAAATTATGATTTGTTATTGAACCACAAGACGGATTATTATTAGAAAGTAGCAGTCATTATATCTCATTATATAAATTTTGTTTCTAATGCACTAGACGTTGCATTTGAAGTGGTCGATGGATAACTTATCCCAATCGAAAGGAGGATTTACTGGCCAAGCTTGAAAGCATGTCTAAAACCAAAGCAAAAAGCAGCCACCTTAGTGGAGAATCGGGGATACATGAGGACCTAATAAAGGAATATTTGATATAAACATGCCCAGAATAGTAATAACAAATAATATCGATGAGACATTTCAAGTAAAATTCTTTGAATATTCTGCACGTACCATAAGGCAATTACTTAGAGACTGATATGTTGTTGCAATAATCGCACTGAAATAGGCGACAAAAATTAGTCGGTTCATCTTCTATGCTAAGCTCCAACTTTGTAGGATTTTTGTTCCTTAGGTATGTACTAAATGGTGTCGGCCTTCATAAAGGTCTACCCATCTACACTCAAAAATGAAATAGTGAGTTAAGAGTTCTTCCCAGATGATAACAATGTAAAGGAGTTTTTGTCTAATGGGATAGTTTTGACTTTAATTGACGTAAGAAAATTGACTTAATCCTTGTCAAGACTAAAAAATATATAAAAGGAAAAAAGGATCAAATCAATTCGCTTCAATCTCTTTGATCCTTTCAGTTACACCTTGCTTTTCATTCTCTAGCTCATCTTGATATTCCTTTAGCAATGCGATACGTTCTTCCTTGGTAAGAAAACTTCTAGCGCTTCGAAAGCCTGATCCACAACAACCATAACCCATATCACCAATCACCTCCTTCATACATATTGTATATACGATATATTGATGTTCAATGTATTTATATATATCGGATATACAATATATTATGTTATTATATGAGGAGACTTGGTGGTGATGATGATAATTATTGCTGTGACATGAGAGGTATGTTAGGATTCCTAATCCTTTTTTTACTTTCAAAAAAACCGATGCATGGACAAGAACTTGCAGACGAGATTGCAAGACGGAAGGAAGGAGAAAAACCTAGTCCAGGTACCATTTACCCGGCACTAAAAAGTCTTAGAGAAATGGGATTTATTAGTAGCGACGAAAAAGAAGGAAAGACTATAGTCTATACTCTAACAGAGAGGGGAAAAAATGCACTCAGAATTTCTAAACGAAGATTCATACGGACCTTTCTGGGAGTTTTTTCTTAGAACTGCATTTAATGGTTGTGTGTATATACCATGTATATGCCATGTATATGCCAAATAAAATAAGATATGGATTGTACCTGTGAGTGGGGATATACATCATAGGTGGCACGTTACGTGACATTAATAATCGACAATTCGACTCAGGACACCTTACCCTGGCACATTTTTGCTTTAATCTTATCCCCCGGTTGCCATATAATAACTAGTATAATCTTTCCGGCAAACGGCATACCCAACAGGCCATAGAGAATTGTGGACAATACCGATCGCGAAATAAACTTAAGGTGGATTCAAAAATTCCTACCCATTATCAGCGCCGATGATAGAAAACTTAACAGCTGCTCTGGACATATCAAAATATTTTTATCTATGTGATCATCATTTAGGCCGGTGAGAGAAGGATTTATACATGAGGCGCCAAGACCCAACGCAATCTCTGTTAAGGCGCACAATCCGAGGGGGAATCAAAAATTCCAAGATTTGCCTGCACCAAGCGCCCAATTTCCTTATCATCTATCATTAGATGACATATTATCATCACGTGAAATTGAAAAAATAAAGAAAGACGGCAGTTTGTCATTTCATTGTGGGAGATACTGGAGGAGTGAAGAACCCTGCACCTCAGCAATTAGTAGCCTATGCAATGGAGAATAAGCCTGCGAGCTTTTTCTACCACCTAGGAGATGTCGTTTATTTCAATGGAGAGGCAAAAGAATACTACTCGCAATTCTACGAACCATATCAACATTACAAAAGCCCGATTTTTGCTATTCCAGGCAATCATGATGGCGATCCGTTGCCTGGCGGTAATGAAAAGTCACTTGAGGCTTTTGTGAGAAATTTTTGTGCCACTTCTAAGGATATAACTCCAGATGCCGGTGAAATAAACAGATCTCCAATGATCCAGCCAAATGTATACTGGACGTTGGAGGCGCGTATGTCACGATTATTGGATTATATACAAATGTCCCAGAAGGTGGAGTAGTAAAAAAAGATCAAGCCGATTGGTTTCAAAAAGAATTAGAGAGCGCAGATAAAAAGAAAGCTCTGATAATAGCATTACATCACCCAGTGCTTTCAATGGACAAATATCATACTGGAAGCCAAGGAATGTTGGAATTGTTAGACAATGCTTTTGATAAAACTGGCGTTACACCTGACGCTGTTTTTACAGCCCACGTACATAATTATCAGAGATTTACTCGAACACATAAAAATAATAGAAAGGTGCCATACATCGTCGCAGGAGCTGGTGGGTACTGGCACTTGCATTGGATACAAAACAGTGTAAAAGCTATGACTGTACCCGGTCCAATACCAGATAGAGATGACGTAACGTTAGAGAAATATTGCGACGATCATCACGGTTTTGTACTTTTACAAGTCACTCCAGAGAAGTTATCTGGCGAGTATTACATAGCACCTAATCCACAAGACTCTTGGCATAGAGCTGAATCACCTGAAAGATTTGATTCATTTGAATTCCCATTGCAAAAGAAGAGATAACAACAAGTAAGTCGTACAAAAATATCCCGAAAGTAATTGTTTTCCAAAATAATTGAAGTGCAGCAAAGGTATTTTTCGGCGCCGAAAAAGTCAGCAAGACTTTTCCTTTAATAATAGTCCATAAAAAGTCCAAATTGATATAGTTGTGTTTTGTTGATAGTATATGATACCTAAACATATATTATCATAATACTAGGTTTTGGTATCGTGCTTCTTGATTAAACCAGTATTTATAAAAGGTCATCACTACTCTTACAAATACTATTCAAGGTGTAGGAGCCTATATTCTAGTACATAGACGGTTGTATTCAGTTAAGCAATGATAACAGCTAAGGCTTAATCATCTTAATGTTATATTGTAAGGTTTGAACGTAATAGAACTAGACCATTCCTCATTAGATATGCATTGTACTTGTATTTCCGCGGATTAAGTCTTTCTTAGAAGTACATCGAAGGCATTAGAGTCATTTATAGATCGAAACTATATTGCCATATGGTATTGGATACAGGAATTCAATCCAAAGGATGTTTTCCAAAATAAAAAGAAGGCGAGAATAACTGCCTTTGTCATAGATGAAACATTGATTCAGATAGGCGTTACGGATGCATGGCTGTGGGTTGCGATAGAACCAATTCATAATAGAATCATTGGAGTTTCTATTTCAAGACATAGGAATATGCTAGTAGCTGAATCATCTTAGATATCTCTTAGATCTTTGATCCAACTTTATGGAAAACATATTGTCTATTCTGATGGCGGATCATGGTATCCTGAAGCTTGTAATTCTTTAAGGCTAAAACACATACTTCATTAAGCGTTTGAAGAAAGTGTTATTGAAAGAGCCATTGAGTATAGCAAGGATAGAACCGAAGCTTTTGATGACTATTATCCATGTAGGAAGAAAGCAGTTGATTGTAATCTAGCTCATGTTTACCGATGGTTTGTACTTTTCGTATTTTTATACAATTTATCAAAATGACTATCTAAAATAAACATTATCAAGTTCTTGATGAGAAGTGGGAAGGATCCTTAACTTAACGCAGCCTGTCCAGATCCTTTGAAATAAAATCCATCATTACAAAAGAATTCGTGCAAGGATCTGTGAAATTACAGTGACAAAGTACTGCCACTCACATAATGATAAAAATTATCGTACTAAACATAAAGTACGGCATAGGACACATATTGATTTGAATTTGCAATATCGTCTTACACTTGAGGTTAAATTATATGTCGCTTAAATCATTATCATTCCAAAGCAATAGCAATAATCTAACAACTCGCTGCAGAAATAAGAGAATGTTCATCTTGAAAATCAGTATAGTCTTTCTCAGTCAAAAGCATGGAGATAGAATGGTCAATGTCACCATGAAGGTGATACACTAAAGGATTATACGATGTAGGCTTATAGTCTGTGTTTTCTTTACATATTTCTGAATTAATTTCTTTATCATTAGCATAATCTGTTAGATCTTCATTTCATCTACAAAAATGTCTCTCTATGTTTTACCTCTGCTTATCAGGGCTGCCTCTGTAAAGTGATCATAATTGGTGGTAATATAATTAGGAAAATTAGGATCAGCAAGAACTGCAGGAGGTGTGCCTCTAAATTTGCCCAAACGGAAATCTGATTTAAAAAATTAGCAGGATCAATAGCGAAGACCCCTTCAATAGATTTATTTGAAGAGGACAAGAAAATCTATCTGGAAGAGCTTGAAGAATGCTATAGCCTCAAGAACCTTCTCCTGTATCTACAATAGAATTAATAGGAGCAGTCTTATCACGGCAGATGTGGAATCTTAATGATTCCCAAAATCAGAGCAGACCATGTATTGTTGCCTTACAGTATTATGTCCTTTCTAATTGAATGTCTTCAATATATCAGGAAATAAAAGGTAAGATGCAGTCGAATATATTCATAAAATATTTGGATAGCTTTAAATTCTCATAAATACTTGAATGAGTCTAAAATATGTATGGATTAAAGGTGTTCATAATTTTCATAATTGGAATATTTCTTGCATTTTCGATAATGGTAGTTGGTATATCGGCATTAGTGCAGCGGCAAAATTCAACTAGCAATCAGTCTACAATAATGCCTAATGGAATTATGACTTCAACAACAGAAACAAATATGTCTATTAGTAATATAAAGAATGTTTCAATTGTACCTGAAGCAGCAGTTCTAGAAGATAAAGCATACCAGCCAAATCCCGTTAAAATCAATGTTGGAGAAAAGGTAATTTGGACAAATAATGATTTAACCATACATACAGTAACGGAAGGGAACCCATCTACAAATGTGACTACAAATGGATTTGATTCTGGATTGATCAATCCAGATGAGACCTTTAATTATGTATTTGACAAAGCTGGAACTATACAATACCATTGTATCTTACATCCTACAATGATAGGAAGCGTTATAATATCGCAAAATCAAACGAAAAGATAACGGAAATCATTTAGTGCAGAGCCATAGAGAGAGCGATTAAAGTCACAGGAAAAAACCGTCGACAAGAATTCCTTATAGTAACGCTATGATATGTTCAAAAGAATAACGAATATAAGCAGACTTGTAAGAAAACTCAGACTTACGTACTGTAGGTATCAGCCATTAATGCTAAAGGAATTTGTTCATTCATAATGAGTGCGATCTTTGGAGTACCTATGTGCTCAATTCCTCCTATGTATTATCTTCCCACAACAAGGCCTTTCTTTTGCAAATATACCCAATGTGCCAAGTATTCCCAAGGTGACTGAGATCTTCTCAGTCATTATCTACTTATCATGGAGTATCAAGTATTGCTTTATCCAAAGTCTGGAGCTATTGACTACTTTAACCACCGTCTATAGCCAGCAAAGTTTCTGTACTGGTCTTTTAAACATTCTTCGACTTTTTCATTGTATCTGTATGTGGCTATGTCAAGGATGCTCATGGTTCCTCCAAATGCCCCTCTGTTTCATGACCTTTAACTAAACAAAGGAGCTTATTACGACCAAGTTTACTCATGAAATATCCAAGTTAAAAGATTACGTTTTGTCTAGCTCGGTTTAGGTGAGCTTTGATTCATACATCCATAGTCATCAGGCGTTGATAAAACAATTGCATAACCTACATCAGGGAATAATAATCCAATCTTTCAATAATCCTTTTTACGTTATCCGGTTCCTCTTTAAGGATTCGTGGTTTTAAGCTCATAGTGCCAATTAACGTGTATAGTCCATCTTTTGAATGTTACTCAAGGCCGTGAACAATAAAAACTGTGTTATTTTCTAGATTGACAGAACTTGTATCTTGTGCAGCGTTCACTTTTGTATAAGGGGGGTGAGACCTGCCTTCTCTTTCTTTTCCCTCTGGATTATTCGATTGAGTAATTCATCTGCCGGCTTGACGTTGAATTCTCTCATTATGTCCTCAACTTCAAAGACTTCTTCTATTGTTGGCTTTCCAAAAATTTTTTAATAACCTTGACTTATTTCTCTCTTGGTTCTAATATGAATAAACTTCCTTTTATATAAATATCTATGATATTAATAATAATATCATTCCTAACAATAAGCTTTGGGATGTCGCTTACGTTGGCAAATGGCCAACCAGTGCCTGCTAATAGAACGATGACAGCAACAACATCCAAGACGGGTCCAATTCCAGTGCTTTTAATACATGATTATGCTTCAGATGCATCAGTGTGGAAAAAATGGGAACCACTTCTTAACAAGGATCATATTCCATACATAGAAGTGAATTTTGGTTCTTTCTTAGGACCATTTTATGGGCCATACTATGATGAATGTGGAACTGCTGTTGATCATGCAAACGATCTGCGTGCCATAATTCAGAACACAATTCAAGATATGAAAAAAATAACAGGACAGAACCAGGTAAATATAGTAGCACATAGCAAAGGAGGATTAGATGCAAGAGTATACCTGGCCAACAGTGAAACTCATGATATTGCAAACTTAATAATGATAGGAACTCCAAATGCAGGTTCTCCATTAGCAAAATCAAACAATCTTTGTTGGCCGGCAGTAGGTGATATACGGCCCGGAGCAGACGATACTAAAGTAGCAGAAAATAACAATACCAAATATTATACTATTTATGGTGATTGGAATCCATCTGTAGCATCAAGCTGTCCACAAGTACCAAATCTCCTCGGGATTGATTGGCTACAAATTGAAAAAGATGGCTTCTCTAAACTTCTAAAACCGAATGATGGGCTAGTACCGGCATCAAGCGTCGAATCACTCCCCTACCACACTAACCTTGGACATACTGCTAATTGTCATACAAATCTGTTAAGTGAGAATGAATATGCACTATCACGGCATGTACTACTTGAAAGATAATTGCAATGAATCAATTATTTTTTTAGCTAATGCTTTAATATGGATCAGGCGAGATCAATTGCCGCTCTTATCTGATCATCGGAGTATAGTTGTTCTTTTGCCGTAAAGGAAAAGGAAGGAACAATAAGATAGCAAGGAGAAAACGTAAATTCAGCTGATATTGGCCTATATGTTGTAAATGCAGATACTCTGAGTGCTTTTGATAAGACTGGATCGACTGAAGGACAAGGATTACTTGATGAATTAAAACGAATAAATTTATTCGAATTAAGCAGTGTTGTCAAAATTAAACATAAACCTGAGACAGCTACAAAATCAAATATCATAATAAAGTGAATGAACTCATAATTTTGAAACGCTTGTCAATGCAGATGCAGGTCTCTTTATAAAGATGGGTTGTGTACAAGAATAAAATATGATGATGCAAGATACTAGTGATAGGTTAAGAGTTCGAAAAGATCAGGCTAAGTTAAGTGCTGGTGAGAGAAAGCTTTTGTTAATGCTGTACTTACTCTAAAACAGATACCAAGTCAACTTTATCCTCCCTCCCAGAACAGGTATGACGATTATGTTGCAATACATTCAGTGAGCATGTTAATGTCAACTGGCTCAATGCCTGCTCACCAAGGACCAGCTTTTCTTCCATGGCACCGTGAATTTATTCGCAGATTTGAAAGTGATTTGCAATCAGTTGACCAGCGTGTAACTTTACCTTATTGGGATTGGACCACAGACAATAAAGTCGATTCACATATTTGGGATCAAGAATTTATGGGTGGAGATGGTAGAGCTGAGGATAATAAGGTGATGACAGGACCGTTTGCGTTTGATGCTGGAAAATGGAATCTTAACATAAATGATGTTGTTGAACCAAATCCTCAGTCTTATCTAAGAAGATCATTTGGAAAATTTCCGGGCGTTTCAACTTTGCCTACTGCAGAAGAGGTTGTTGATGCTCTTAAAGTCGTCCCGTATGATAGCCATCCATGGACGCCTGATTCACAACCAAGCTTTCGTAATAGACTGGAAGGATGGTATGGAGATGGAAATATCCACAATCGTGTCCATCTGTGGGTTGCAGGTGGCACGCCGCCTGATTATAGAGATGCTGGGAATATGTTCTGGAGTACCTCGCCTAACGACCCCATTTTCTTTCTGCATCATTGCAATATTGATCGTCTATGGAGTGAATGGCAGCAGCAAAACCCTACAGTAGGCTATGTCCCAAATATAGGAGGACCACAAGGCCATAACATAAACGATCCTATGGAACCATGGAAAGGAACTGTGACACCCCAAGTGTTATTGATCATCATTCATTAGGATACATATTTGATAAGGAAATGGGTCAGATGCAAATGATGGTAATGGCAAAACAAAAAATGGTGGGTCCCTTTGTATGGAAAGATCTAACCTCTCCGTAAGGCTATTCACTTTCTTTTCTTTCACAGCGGAATTGTGGCATTTGAAAGTTCATGATCGTTTTTTTCGTATTAAATAGAGGCAAAGAACGCTAGTGTGGAGACACGTCACGATCTGGTTTCTAGCTCAATAC
>Ga0182008_10000691_pt1 | contig 24308 bp, 23 predicted proteins | sample Sormic07211129_1_FD_120482 | JGI IMG/M metagenome (GOLD analysis project Ga0182008, IMG submission 120482) | Rhizosphere microbial communities from Sorghum bicolor, Mead, Nebraska, USA - 072115-129_1 metaG | ecosystem: Host-associated > Plants > Roots > Rhizosphere | place: USA: Nebraska...
GAGGTTTTTCAGTTTGCGCGGCATGGCCATGGCGCAGCTCTCCGGTTAGCGATTGATCTGGCTGGCGAAGTTGATGAGGTAGCGATCGGTGATGCGCTGGCGCAGGGTGAGGTCTTCCAGCGGCGGAACCGGGGTGTAGTCGTAATCGAGCCAGAGCTTGCCGGCTTTGAGCGTGTCCTTGGTGTTGATGTCTTCGGGGTACCAGCAGCTCCCACCCATCAAATAACCAGCGGAAACCTTGCTGCGGAATTCGGCGTTGACGCCTTCGATCATGTCGCGCACCAACGAGGCGTGCAGCGGCTTGTCCATGGCCCACATCTGCGTGCCGGCCATGGTGTCGGCCAGCACTTGGGCGGTGCGGGTGTAGCTCTCGAAAGCGAACAGCGGATCGTCGCTGCAGGTGCGGCTGCCCCAGAAGCGCAAGCCGCCCTCGTTGATCAGCGTGGTGACCTCGTGGCCGTTGAGGTAGTTGGCGTCGGTGGCGGGGTTTTGCAGGTCCCAGAACACATCGGCGTTGATACCGGTGACGCCGTTGACGGCGATGTTGGAGAGGGTTTTGTGCCAGCCGGTTTGCTGATCGATCTTGGCACGTAGACCGAGGGCGCGAGCGGTGGCGGTGGCGTTGACGGTTTTGTTGGTGACGGTTTCCCAGCTGAGGAAGTCGGGCCAGATGACCATGACTTCCCGGGCGCCGAAATTCTTGCGATAAGCGACCGCTTCTTCCTTGGTGTTGCAGCCCCAGGCGCTGACGTAGCTGAAGGCCCGTAGCTGCTGGGCGATGGTCGCGAGTGCGGTGGCGACGGGCAGGGTGTCCAAGCCTGGGACACCGAGAATACGCGGCACCAGGCCGAGCCGTGATTTGGCAGCGAGCAGGGCTTTCATGCCGGTGTATTTGCCCAGCTCGGTGGTAGTGCCGATCAGGGCGCTGGTGGTCTCGGCTTCGTCCTGGCCTTCCTTCACGCGCACGACGATGACGTAGGGTTTGGTCTGGTCGGCAATGGCTTGCAGGCTGGCGGCAAGGGTGCCTTTAACACCGGCATTGCCGATGGCGGTCTGGATGCTGGTGATCAGGACGGGGGTGTCAAACGGGAAGACCGTCGCGTCGGCATCGTCGGCGGTGCACACCATGCCGATCACGGCGGTGGGGATGGTGCGGATCGGGCGTGAGCCATCGTTGAGTTCGATGACTCGCACGCCGTGAAGGTAGTCGGACATGGTGCGGCCTGTGCGGTGAAGGTTAAGTCAGTGCACAGGCTGCCGCGCGCAGGTCAATTCGTCGCGTGGTGAGGGTTGTAGGTGGTTTGAGTACAACGCATGTGTTTACCGGCGCTGCTGTTGTGGCTGTGTCGGCCATGCAATTGTGCTGGGGAAATGGTCTTGTTGCTCGATGCGGTTGAGCTCGACGCTGTAGCCCATCCAGCTCAGTAGGGATGCCTGTTCCTCAGGCGTGGCGGTGCCCAGTTTCTCTGCGTATTGAAGGGGTGCGATGCGCAGTTGGGCGTCACGCAGCAAGTGATCTCGATGCTCCAGGACTTGAGCACTTTGCGCCGCGCGTTGAGCAGATTGGTCGAGTGTCCATTGCCCATCCAACCATTTGAAATGTTCGCCCGGCCACGGCTGAGTGGTCAGTTCCTCGGGCAGTTCTCCCAACTGTTGCCATGTCTGTTGCGTGCCGTCTGCTGTACGAAAAGCGGTGCCTCGCAGGTCGACCATTTGTTGAGCTGCTCCATCAATCAGAGCCCAGGTTTTGCCTGAATCGGGCGGTGCAAGTACCTTCGGGACTTGCACCGCGTTGCCGGGCAGTTGTGGACCGAAACCCGGAATGGCCGGGAAGGTGACCGGGCCAGAAAGGGCGCCCGCATCGTCAATCAGGTAGGTAATCATCAAGACCTCAAATCATTTTGATACGGCCGGGGTAGGCGATGTTGCGGGGGCGGGTTTCTGCGTTGCCGGCCCGAGCGATGTAGGGAGGTGACGTGTTTCTTCCCACCACATAGGAATGCTGTCCGGTTCGGGGGAGATTTTCAGGCGTGAGCGTGTCGTGGCTACCCGTACCAGCCCCATACGAGATGCCGTGAGTGTGACGTTCGAAAGTGTCGGGGGACCATGAGCCCGCTACTCGCCCGATAACGTTCCACTCTCCATCGCCATCTTGTTGTAATGCATTCGAAACGACGATCTCATTGGCATTGATGGATACGATGGTGGTGCCCCTCGGAACATCGCTGCCCTCCAGCGTCATGCCAATGGCTATGAGCGACCTTCCTCTGACGTCGGTAATAACGGCGCTACCGGATTTGGCAGCGCCCGAAATCGTCGATTTATCGACTTGTCGGCCTTCGTCCAATACCCGGAAAAATTCGCCTCGGGCTTCAGGTGCGCGAAACGTCGATTTGTCATCGCCGCTGGTCCATCCGCCCTCCATGTGCCGCTGTCTTTCCGCGTTGAGCATTCCCGATTGTTGAGCGTGATCCCATAGCCATGGCCATTCAGTTCGTTTGAGCAGTTGCCCATTCAAGGCACCGTACCCGCCGGGACTGAATACGGTAGTGGTTTCGAAGACCGGGCGACCCAGCGGCGTGTTATCGAAGCGCCCAACCGGCCACCAACTCCCAGCCCCGTCGCTGCGCAAATGCCACCAATCACCCGCGCCCATCAGCACCAGGAAGGGATAGCCCGCCGGGTTCAAGTGAGTATGAAATCTCAGTGTGTCTTTGCCTTTCGTCTTGATGACCAGACGATTGATGCTGTTGTCTTTGCGGTGAACAAGCAGATCGCGCGTGCCCACGGTGGCATCGGCCGGCGGCAGCTGGATGTTCAAAGCCACGGCGCTAGCGTCGATCAAGACGAAGCCCATTTCTGTGGGCTTTAACGCTCTGGATGACGACACCATGGTGAAGGCTGCGCCCGCATTGACCGACCGATCCACGTATTCGCGGGTGGCCAGGACCACGGACGGATCGATTTTGAGCTGAATGTTGGCGGTGCCGTTGGTGATGATGTGCATCCGCACCACCTGGTTTCGCCCCGTGCCCTGAGCCAGAAGCGGTTTGTAGCTGGGTGCCAGATTCGCCACCGCGGAAAACACACCGTCCTTATCTTCAAGAGCCAACTCCCGCATCCACCAGCCGCCGACTTCGGGGGGCAACACCACTTCGGCAATCAACACGTTCGGGTCAGTGGGGGAGACGCGTAGTTGATTCAGCGGCGCGCGGTACACCTGATTGAGCAACCGAGTCTGTGACGGATCCGGCACAGGGTCGCTGCCGTTGGCGTCACCGATCAGCATATGGCTCGGCTCCCAGGCAGTGCCGAGTGCGTCGCAGTTGGTTTTTTTGGCGGCTCCGAGATGAGTGAGCATGCCGCCGAATAGGGTGTTCTTATCAACCATGAAGGTACACGTCCAGTTCGTCGAGGGTGTAAATGCGGGTGCCGCCGTAGCCGTGAATGAACACGTCGATGTCCGGGTTGACCCACGGATAGACTTCGATTTCGTCGCCGTCATCGATGGCAATTGCCGCATGGGAGTCGACGCGAGTTTCCAGAATGATGTCGAGGCTGACCAAGTGGCGGGTGAGCGGCTTGGCGTCGTCGATGAGCCAGGTCAGCTCCTGGTACATCTGTTCGGTGATGCCGATTTCGGACACGCTGATGTTCATGGCAAAAGTCGCGCGAGGGCCGAAGGGGACGGTCTGCCACCACTCCACGACTTCGATCACAAAGCCCAGTGGTTCGACGACGCGGCGCAATGAGCCGAGGGTGCCTTTGCGGGAGTGGATGTAGTAAGCGGAGCGGATGGCCGAGCGCTTGGCTGACTCGGGCCATTGGCTGTCCCAGCGGTCTACCGAGAAGGCCCAGGCCAAGTAGGGCAGCAAGGGCAGGGGGCAGCGGTCCGGGTTGTAGAGTTGGCGTAGTGGGATGGGGACGCGCTGGATCTGGGCCAAGGCTTGAGCGGCTTGGTGCTCCAGGGGTGTGGCGTTGCGCGGGAGCAGTGACAGGTCAGTCATCATCAAGCCCCAATGACAGGTCAATGTTTGTGCAGTAGGGCGCCTGGTAAGGAGTGGCGACAATGTCGTCCCAGTCTTCCAGCACTACCTTGCGCACGCCCTCGACGTGCAGCGAGGCGTGGAGGATGGATTCGGAAATCTCCAGGCCCAATCGACGGCGTTGGCGCACAAACTTCAATAGCCGTTCTTTGGCCGCTTTCAGGATCAGCTCTGATTCAGGGCCTGATGTCAGAAGATAAAGCTCTGCGCTGATCTGATAGTTGATGATCTGTGCGCTCTGGACTGTCAGGCGATCGCCTAAAGGGCGGCGGTCATCGTCGCTGAGGTAGGCTTTAACGATGGCCAGCAGATCCGCTGAAGCGTGGCCATTGCCCAATGCCGATTGCACGGTGATGACCGCTTCCGCGGGTTTTGGGCTTTCTGCGGTGGCGTCGGCAACGCGACCGTCGGCGGAACGTGCGTGGAAGATGTAGCTGTTGCGCGGGCCTGCTGTGCTGAGACCTTCCCAGGCCATTTGGGCGCGTTCGCGCAGGCTGTCGTCGCTTTCCATCAACTTTGGCAGCGGCGGTAAGGCTGAGAGATTGGCGACCTGAATGACCAACCGTTTGACGTTGTAGTTGGCCGCCAGGTTCTCCAGATCGGCGCCCTTGGCCAAGGCCAGCATGTTGGCCACTGATGCCTCATTGACCCGCTGACGCCAGATCATTTCGCGGTAGGCGTTCTCCTCGAGCAGTTTGGTCAGCGGCTCCGATTCCATGTTCAGGCGCGAGGCGATTTCCGCCTGTTCTTCGGCTGGCCAGAGGCTGATGGCGTAGGCTTTGCGCTCGGTGAGGATCTGTTCGTAATCGATTTGTTCGACCACTTGCGGTGCCGGGAGCTGGCTTAGGTCGATGGCGACGAAGGTATTCATGCGCTGCCCCCCAGCTGCAGAGGAACGCTTAGGCTCAACGGCTCGTTGGTATCGACGATGCTGCCCTCAAGTTCCAGGGTTGATTGGCCTGCGAACGTGGCGCCGTGAAATTGCACGCGGCTGAGGCTGATGCGCGGTTCCCAGCGCATCATGGCCATGACGGTGGCCGCGTAGACCTGCAACCGGGTGAAGTCGTTGAATGGCTGGTCCACCAGCTCGGGCAACAAACTGCCGTACTCGCGGCGCATGATGCGGGTGCCGAGACGGGTGGTCAGGATGTCGGTGATGGACTGTGTGATGTGATCGGGCAGATTAATGGCGGCGCCGGTTTGTCGGTTCATTGCGGCAGGCCTGTTATGCCGCTGCCAGACATGACGCCGCTGTGGGGGTGTTTGACGAGGCTGATGTTGGCCGCGACTACGTCTACTGAGGCGGTGATTTTGCCGGTGATGGTTTGGTTGCCGGTTTGGGTGTAGTCGCCCTCATGGGTGATTGGGCCGACGATGTGAATGCCGCCTGTACTGGTCAGATTGATTGTGCCGCCGTCGACGAGGATGGCATTCAGATGGTGGGCAACGCAGTCGTACTCAATCACCGAGCCGTCGCGGTAGGTGCGACGGTGCAGGCCTTCGCGGTCGCCGTTGGCGGGAATGTGGTCGCTGAACAGGCCGGTGAGGACTATGCCGTTGCCTAGCTGGCCGGAGGGGCTGAACAGGATGACTTGTTCGTTCACGGTTGGCGGGTTCCACTCGCGGTCAGCTCCGGCTCGCGAGGCAATCCAAGGGAGCCAGCCAGTTGTGAGGGCGCCGGTTTTAACTTGTGCGCGTGGAGGCTTCATCTGGATGTCGGCGATGGTGCCGAAGCGGATGAGGTTTTCGATTTGGCGGGCGAGGGTGGCTGAGTCGTTCATGGCGCTGATGGTGGAGCTGTGTGCGACTCATCGCAGCTTTTATGATTTGTGGTTTTGGTCTATACAGGAGACCGATAAATCGGTCTGATTTTTACTCGCCAATTAAATTATCAATAAAAAGAGGAATATATGAAGTCGTGTGCATACTGTGGAATGCCTGGGGTGATGACTAAGGAACATATTTGGGCTGCCTCATTGATCAGAAAGTATAATGACCTTCTTACATATAATAAAAGTAACCACAAATTCTATAAAGGGGAGGCGGTCGTAAAAGACGTTTGTGCGAATTGCAATAATGTGGTTTTAGGAAGGCTTGATAACTATCTGAGTGGGTTGTTCGATAAAGCATTTCAGCGATTTTTAACTCCGGGTGAAACTGCGGTTCTTGAGTACGATTACGACTTGCTACTTAGAGTGCTTCTAAAGATTTCTTACAATTCAGCAAGATCTGTAGGGAATGAAAAAGCATCAAAGCATTTAAAAAAGTTTGTTCGATATATATTGGAGGGTACTCATAGAGGCAGTATTATGTTGCGACTTCAGATCGTGACATCTTCGAGGAAAGTTGACGTTGAAGGAAATGTTCAAGGACTCTTGAATCCGGAAATATTGAGATCTGGTGAGATTCCTTATGACGGCGTATTAGCAGATCGCTTCATGGTTCGGATGGTCGCTATAAACTGCTTTTGGTTTTATATTATTTCCCCTTATAAAAATGAATCTGCCCATAAGTGGAAGGCCTTTCTACAAGGCTTTATTCAACAGGAAGGCATGATGCGACCTGGAGTAGTTGTTGGTCCGACGGTGAATCGCATGATTATTCCACCTAATAAGACTACTTACTTTCATCCGGTTCTCTACGACAATCTTCTAAGTGCTGACCATCCAAATAATAGGGATTTTCAGGAGCAGTTAGATCAGCTTAATTGAGAAAGTAGCTTGTCACGAATCAGATCAAAATCTGATTCGGTAAAGCCCAGTAGTTCGCGGCGTTCATAAGTGACGTTCGGAGCGCCACGTTCAGCACTATCCCTTAATCCGTACTGATGTACTCTGGCAATCTTGGCAGTCCGCGCGGTGAAGCCCACACTGATAGCGTTCCTGTCGCCTTGTAGCTTCAGAAAGCTGGCTGTACGAAGCTTCTGGAACATCTTCACCTTCCGCTTCACCTTCCCTTGTTTACCGCGAAGATTGCGCTGTTTACGCGGCGTGTAACTGCTGCCGTCCGGTTCCTGTTGGGCAATGACTCGTTTCTGCTGGCTACGACGCAACGTCTGGCCGAGGCTGCGGGCGAGCCGACTCCGCGATACCGGTTCAAGTTTGTCGAGTAAGCCAGCCGCCCAGTTCTCCAGCGCATCCAGTCGGTTAGTCATTTCGGCAGTACCCATTCGCTATTGGTACCTGGGGCGCCGGGTATCCAGTTCGGATCGAGGAAGTCGGCAGCTCGTTGCGGTTCGCCGGGATGGCGAATGGTGGTGTTGCCATGGTTGTCTTTGCCCACCACTACGCGTTCGGTCAGGGGGAGGGTCAGACTCATGTCAACTTTGCTGTTATCAAGAATGTCAGCCTCAAACTTGATGCCATCAGCGGCTTTGTTCAGGTTCTCCAGCAACTCGGACTGATGCACGCTCAACCACCCTAGTAGGGGCAACATGACGCTATCGGCATGACCCGCATAGTCGGTCAGGATGATTTGCAGATCGAAGCTGTACTCGAACGACAGGCTCGCCGCAGCAGTGCAACGCACTTTGCCGTTGTCGATGAAAATTAGTAACCGGTCAGGGTTGTGCTTGAGTTCGGGGATTGTAGCGAGCAGGTGCGTGCGGAGATTTTCGGGTTTATTCATGTAGGAAACCTGGAATGTTCGGCTTTAGTGATCATTTCGCTCAGACTGCTATGAAGCGGATCTAGTAGGTCCGCTAGCTATACTTAATGATGGAAACAGCTCCGCTTGGCGGAGAACATCCCTGCCGGAAAATATTCGTTGAGTATAGAAATTAATGGACAACGGCTGACTGCGGGCCATCAGCAATCAGAAAAGGCTAGTCGGCGGGTGATTGTTGATGGCGATGATAATGGTGTTAAGCGCTTCTATTTTCCGTTGCGTAAATCTGTAGCTGGAATGGCGACAAACAATCGCTGATTCAGCAGGCAGACGCGAAGGAGAGGAGATTATTCCTACTCTTTGACGGTGGGGGGCTAGACAGCGTGATGTCAAAATAGTAGCGTTGCATAGGTTTGCTCTATCAAGAAACTTTAAGTGTAATTCTGATCACTTAAAACCGGGGTTTAGAAAGGAGTTTAAAATGGCACGATGGACCGCATCTTATAACGAGCGGAAACAGTTTGCTCAGGTTAATCGCGATATCCCAATATTTGGCCTTGTTCAGATTATTTTGCATAATGAAAACGTAATCGAAGGCTTAATTTGTGGTCACCGGGTTGGTAACAACGCTGGGCAAGGTGGCTGGGAATACTATGGAGTATGTGAAGTTGCAGTAGACGATGGTCCTCGTTTGCTTATTGATTATTTGGATATTAAAAGCATTATCGAAGTCGGAGAGTGATTTGCTCTCTAAAGTTACTGGGCTACTGTGGGATAAGTAGGCGGTTTTCATTTTGTTGGGGTGAGTAATGGCGAAGAAGTCGATGTTTTTTTCTGTGACTGTTAAGGATGGTTATGATGAGGTGGTGCTTGATCCCGTTCCTGCAAGAACTAAGGATCATGCGACTCTCTATTTTCAAACAAATACTATAAAGGTTACTGCTGTTAAATATTTGGGTCAGTGGGATGTGTTAAGTTATAGTGATCCGTCTAATGGTGTTGTTTTCTATGCTATAGATCCGATGACAGCGGGGCCTAATGCAGTAACTTATCAGTATGAAGTAAACCAGATTGGCTACAATCATTTGAAAAGTTTATTTTTAAAGCAGTATATGTCTGGGCTGGATGAATTAGATTGATTTATAGAGTTAAAAGAGCGAAGTGGCGTCGAATTGAAGCTCAGCTTGCGCTGCGCTGGCGTCATTAGTTGCCGTGTATTCAGTCCCATAGGTTCACCATCTGCCGCTGAGGGGCGGCAGTTTGTGTTTCGGGCATGTACACGGTCAGGCCTTGGGGCAATGTCGGACCGTGGTCGGCCAGACCGGGATTGGCCGCAAGTACCGCCTCGGTAACGCCAGCGGTCCGGCCGTAGTGGCGCCAGCAGAGGGTATCGACGGTTTCGTTTTGTTGGGCCCGCACAGTGACGGTCATTAGATCAATTCCACCGTGGTGCGACCGAGGCCGAGGAAGTCGCGCACGGCCCAGCGCTGGTCGCGGCGCAGTTCGTCGATGCTCGGGGTGAGGTCGTCTGCGTTCTGGTGGCCGCTGTTGGTGCTGTCGTAGGAGCGGTAGCGCTCGCAGATCTCCGCGCCAGTCGCGGTGTAGATCGCTCGCTGGTACAGGTGAATGTAGTGCGACACGCCTTCGACCTGATCAGCCGGGACATCGGCGAGGGTGGGGTAGCCCTCGGCCTGTTTGGTTCGGCGCCAGTCGGTGAACTCGCGGTTAACACTGATGGCGGCAGAGATGGTCGCGGTTTCCAGTCGGATCGCGGTGACGCTGGCGTCGATTCTCAGCGTGCCGCGCACGTCGTCGAGATTGATCGATGGCCAGAAAGCGTCGGTATTGATGTGGCCGGCGAGGGCTTTGCCGGTCGCTACGAATCCGCTCATGGTTCTGCGCTCTGTTGTAGGTCGCCGGTGGTCGGGGCTTCACGTTCAGGTACGTGGCCTGGCCGATCCGCCCCGAGCCGGCGGGGTGCGTGGGGACGCTCGGTTAGCCGCCGGTGGCGGCGAGTTTGTTGAGCAGGCGATCGGCCCGCTCCAGATCCTTTTTGCCACCGCAGGCGTCGTGCCGTTCGATGGCTGTTTTCAGCAGGTCGATGCCGGCCTGTACTTGACTGGGCTGGCCGGGGAATTCTTCAGTGATACCTTCCAGAGTGGCGCGGCCCATGGCGAGGAACAGCTTGGCGCGGGCTTGGTCGGGCATGTCTTCGGCTTCGGTCAGTTCGGCGGCGCGATGCAGGGTGGCCAGGTCGAACGGTTCGTTGATCTTCTGGGCACTCAATGCTGCCGTGGCGATGTCTTCGGCTACCAGGCAGCCCAAGGTACGAGCGAAGCGATCCGGCATGACCATCTTGTGCTTCAGCACGTATTGGGCAATGTCGAGGCCGCCGTTAAAGTCGCCAGCATCGAAGCGCCAGACCATGACGGTGGTCATCACTTCGTCCTGAGCACCCAGGCCCGCTTCCAGGACGCCTTGCACGTAGGGCACGTAGTCGGGCAGCAACTGGCGTTTGAGTTCGGCTTTGCCCTGATTCGACTGGATCTGTTTCAGACGCAGGCGATCCTGCAGCAGCTGGTTGAGCTGATGTTCGTAGGCGGTGGCGCCGGCCATGGTTTGGTTGGGCTCGACCGCGGCCGCCTCGATGGCGGCCGTGACGCGCAGGAAGTGATGACGGCAGGGGTTGGTCATGTCGGCTGCCTTACGATGCGATTTCGATGTTTTCAGCGAGGGCCGCGCATTCCAGATCCTCGATGACGTAGGCGTCGTTGACCGACTCGTAATTTTCGATGCGGTCGCGTTTGGCGTTGTCGAGGACGGTGCGACGGCGGCTGCCTTCTTGCCAGTAGATCGACAGGTTTTCGAGCTTGGTCACCAACAGCCCACGCGCTGGGAAGTAAGGCACTCGCACCGCCGGCAAGTTGCCCAGGCGTTTCTGGCTGGTGACGATGTCGGCGGCCAGCATTTCGGTTGGGGCGTTGTCCTTGTTGATGATCGGGAAGTACTTGTCGGCCAGCAGCTGGCGGCCGCAGATCACCACCAGGGCGGGGTCTTCCTGATACCAGGGCGCGATGAACTCTTCGACCATGCTGAACACCAGGGCGTCGAGGTTGGTGAAGTCTTTGCCGGCACCGATGGCGATCTTGCCCGAGCCTTCGCCGATTTCCTTCATCACTCGCGCGGCGTTTTCGGTGCGCATCTTTTGCAGCCAGCCGATGTTGACGTCCTGGCGCAGTGGGTTTGTCGCCGGGTTGGAGGTAGGGGCGCGGCTGGTACCGTTCCAACCGATCAGGATGCGGTCCAGTGCCTGGCGCTTCAGGATGGCGTCGCGGATGCGTGCCTGGAAGTCGGGGAACTTGGCCCAGGCATCCAGCTTGCTATAGCGCAGGTGGGTGTCGAAGTTGGTCTGCGAGCAGAAGTAGCCACGTTCATCGAGGGTGGTGATGTCGCTGGTTTCGCGGTCTTTCTGGGTGGTGTCGGTGGTGCCGGCGTTCGGTCCGCCGATGCCCATGCCGATCTTTTCACCCATCTGCTCGGTGACGCCGTAGATGTTGATCGCGCTGAGGAACTGACTGGATTCCTGCATGCGGGTTTCCAGCGTTTGGGTGACGCTCGGCGCGGTGGCGAATTTGGTGGTGACGTCGGGTACGCCGTGCAGTTTGGTCAACTGGCCGAGGTAGGCGTTGAAGAGGTTGCGGGTGTCGTTGCGCATGGAGGTCGTCCTTGGTGACTCGGTCCGGGTTCAGCAGTCGGTCATGAGTTGGTTGCCGCCGCCGGTGACCGGAGGGCGTGTCTTCTGGTTGGGGTCTTGGGTGATTGCGAGTTTGGTTTTTAGCTCGGTGAAGTCTTTGCTCAGTTGGTCGAGCTGGGTTTTCAGACCTGCCGAAAACTGTTTCTCGGCGGCCAGTTGGTCGGGCAGGTCTTTGACGTGTTCGGCGATGGTTTCGACGGCTTGGCCGATCTGGGCAAACTCGCTGTCGTCCTTGGCCTGTTTGCCTTTGAGCAAGGTTTGTACCTTGCTGAAGAGCTGGGCACCGAGGCTGGGTTTTTCTTCGAACTCTTCAAACGTCAGTTCGGCTTCCACGGCCTCGGTGAACATTGAGGTTGCGGAGTAGTGGCGATCTTTGAAGGGGCTGACGTCGGGCTTCTGCGCCGAGAAGGCCAGTACGTCGGTGCCTAGGCTGGCCGGGGAGTCGGTGACCGCCAGGCCGACGATGTAGGCCTCACCGGTGTCGGCGAAGCTGTCGTCGATTTCAATCGAGGTGTAGATCTTCTGCTTGGCCTTGTTCATGGCGATCAGTTCGGCGGTGGGCTCGACCTGGGCGAACAGGGCCAGTTTCTTCTGACCGTTGATGTCGATTTCTTCGGTCTTCACCGCGAGGACATCGCCGTAGGCCTTGAACGGGCTGTCTGGCAGCAGGCTGCGGAAATGCTCCAGCCAGATGCGGGCGCCGTAGGTGGTCGGGTTGAAGTTTTTGGCGGCCTGTTCCAGCCAGTCGCGTTTGATGGTGCGCTTGTCCGAGGTCGCGCTTTCGACGGCGACGCGGAACCAGTTGCTGCGAAATTTCTTCATGCCGGGGATTCTCAGTGCGTTGCAATGAGGGGCATGTTCGGGACGCGCGCGGGTGGCGGCAATGAGGCGGGACTGTAGGCGGGGAGGGCACATGGGGCGGTGCTATTGAGTCGCGGGCTGGGGCGGCAGCATCGCGGCCATGACTACGACCGCACTGTTGCCCATCGATCCGCGACGCCAATCCAAATTTCTGTACTGGATGGGCTGGCGTGTCTGCGAGATCGCCGAGGCGACGGGGGAAAAGGAGAAAACGCTGCATAGCTGGAAGGCCCGGGACGCTTGGGACCGGGCGGACAATGTCGAGCGCATTGGCGGGGCGTTGGAAGCGCGGCTGGTGCAACTAATCCTCAAGGACGGTAAGAGCGGCGGTGATTTCAAAGAGATTGATCTGCTGCACCGGCAACTTGAGCGGCAGGCGCGTATCCAGCGCTTTCAGGGTGGCGGTACTGAGACAGATCTCAATCCGAACCTGGCCAAGCGCAACGAAGGGCCGAAGAAGAAAACCCCGAAAAACGATATTAGCGAAGACCAGATCGAGCTGCTGCGCGAAGCGTTTATCGATGGCTGTTTCGACTACCAGAAGGATTGGTATCGGGCTGGCAATCAGCGCACCCGCGTCATTCTCAAGAGTCGGCAAATTGGCGCGACTTACTACTTTGCCCGTGAGGCGTTTATCGATGCCCTGGACACGGGGCGGAATCAGATTTTTCTGTCTGCTTCGAAGAACCAGGCCTACCTGTTTCGTGGGTACATTCTGGCGTTTGCCCGGGAGGTGATTGGGGTCGAGCTAACCGGTGATCCGATCGTCCTGCCCAACGGTGCCGAGTTGTATTTTCTCGGGACCAATGCGCGTACCGCCCAGGGGTACCACGGTAATTTCTACTTTGATGAGTTCTTCTGGACGTTCAAGTTTGAGGAGCTGAACAAGGTCGCCTCGGGCATGGCGATGCACAAGAAGTGGCGCAAGACCTATTTCTCGACGCCGTCCAGCATGGCCCATGAGGCGTACACCTTCTGGACGGGGGAGCGCTTCAACAAGGGTAAGCCAGCGGCGCAGCACACGAAAGTGGATATCTCACATGGATCGCTGCAGCAGGGGCGACTTTGCGAAGACCGGGTGTGGCGGCAGATCGTCAACATCCTGGACGCGGAGCAGGGCGGGTGTGACCTGTTCGACGTTGAAGAGCTGCGCCGTGAGTACAGCTCTGAGGCGTTCGCCAATCTGTTGATGTGCGACTTTGTCGATGACGGAGCGAGCATCTTTCCGCTGGCGTTGTTGCAGTCGTGCATGGTCGATAGTTGGGTGGAGTGGGCTGAGGACTACAAGCCGTTTGCCATGCGGCCGTTTGGCGATCGGCAGGTGTGGATGGGGTATGACCCGGCTGAGACGGGCGATTGTTCCGGATTGGTGGTGGTCGCGCCGCCGTTGGTTCCGGGTGGGAAGTTTCGTGTGCTTGAGCGGCATCAGTTCAGGGGTATGGATTTCGCTGCGCAGGCCGCTTTTATCAAGAGTGTTTGCGACCGGTACTGGGTGACCTACATCGGTATCGATGTCACTGGGCTAGGCAGCGGCGTAGCGCAGCTGGTGCGCCAGTTCTTCCCGGCTGTGACCACTTTCAGCTATTCGCCCGAAGTTAAAACGCGGTTGGTTCTCAAGGCCTACGACGTGATTCGCAAGGGGCGGCTGGAGTTTGATGCGGGCTGGACTGATATGGCGCAGTCGCTGATGGCGATTCGTAAGACGGTTACGTCTGGTGGGCGTCAGTACACCTATACCGCTGGGCGCAACGACAACACCGGTCACGCTGATCTGGCGTGGGCGCTCTTTCATGCATTGCATAACGAACCGCTTGAGGGGCAGACGGCTGCCAATACTGGGCGGATGGAGATTTATTGATGACGGAACAACTGGCTAACCAGACGCTGTCCGCTGCCACACCTACTACCGGTGCCGGGACTCAGGTGTTTTCTTTCGGTGAGCCGACGCCGGTGCTGGGGGGCCGGGAGGTGTTCGATTATCTGGAGTGCTGGTTCAACGGGCGGTGGTATGAGCCGCCGTTGTCGCTGGATGGGCTGGCCCGGTCGGTGGGGGCGAGCGTGCATTTGCATTCGGGGTTGATGTTCAAGCGCAACTTGTTGAGCAAGACGTTTATTCCGCATCCGTTGTTGTCGCGGGCTTCGTTTGAGCAGTTTGCATTGGACTTCCTGTGCCTGGGCAATGGCTACCTTGAGGGGCGGCGTTCGCGGCTGGGCGGCGTTCGCAAACTGGAAACGCCGTTGGCCAAGTACATGCGGGCCGGGCCGGATGGGCAGTTCTACCAGGTGCGCGGGTGGAAGGACGAACACACCTTCGAACCGGACAGCATTTTTCATCTGCGCGAGGCTGATCTGCACCAGGAGATTTATGGATTGCCGGAGTGGATTAGCGCGTTGCAGTCGGCGTTGCTTAACGAATCGGCGACCCTGTTTCGCCGCATGTATTACGAAAACGGGAGTCATGCGGGGTTCATTCTGTACATGACAGATGCCGCGCAGACAGAGGCCGATATTGATGCGCTGCGCAAGGCGTTGAAGGATTCGAAGGGGCCGGGGAATTTTCGAAATCTGTTTGTTTATTCACCGACTGGAAAGAAGGATGGAATACAGCTGATTCCGGTGAGTGAGGTCGCGGCGAAAGACGAATTCAACTCCATCAAGAATCAGACGCGTGACGATGTGTTGGCGAGTCTGCGCATTCCGCCGCAGCTGATGGGCATTGTTCCTCAGAACGCAGGAGGATTCGGATCGATTCGGGATGCAATGGATGTATGGATAGAGAACGAGCTGAAACCCGTCCAAAGCCGCATGTTGCACTTGAATGAATGGGCGGGTGAAGAAGTGATTGCTTTCAATGTCTAATAAGCAGTTTTGATACGGTTAGCCCCTGTCCACTTAAAGATAGGGGCTGCGTTAAAAAATTAGTTCTTCAGGTTATTTCGGTTCTGCTGAACTTCTATGGCTCTCTTGCCTGCATCATTAAGCTGCGCGTAATAGCCTTCTCTCGGGGCATCTTCCTCCGAGCTTCTTTCGTCAACGAGTAGGTCGAATAGAGGGATGCCGTAAGCAAATGCTATGGGCATGAATGAAAGTATTGTTTGTGCTACTAACTCCGAGTCAGCATTTCCGGTAGGGTACTCTTTGACACTGAAGAATGAATCCGGATGGGATCCTTGTGGTGAGGTTGCTTTGTCAGTTAAGCACATAGGTATGCCATTGAGATTTATGTTTTCTATAAAAAATTTTGTGTCTAGAAAAGGTATTGTTCGCCAAGCATTGAGTAGTTTTATTTTTATGTGGAAACTAAGAGGCCAGCCTGCCTTTTTTTGTAGGTCTCTCTGGGCCCCTATTATTCCGAGAAGAGCTTGATGAATAACATTTAGGTCGACTACGCGCGTGGTTTCAACTTTAGAGTGAGATAATTTATTTATGAATTCCGTCGTATGTATATAGCCGGTAAGGTAGTCCTGTATTTCATATATGTTTCCCTCGCGAAAATGCAAGGGCACGGTGATATCGCTTGTCAGGTCGCTTTCAAGATCCCAAGTGGTGCTCAGTGTGGTCGGGTCGTTATTTAAACATTGCCTCGCTATAAACCCGCCCGCTCTTGGATAGATAGTGTCGAATGGAAGACAGATGGTTCTACCTTCTTTGGCCCCCAATACTTCTTTAATTGTCGTTAATTTGAATTCAAAATTCGATCTTGGAATGCCCCATAGGTTGGGAGCAATCATTATTCTTAGGTAAGGCGACTCAGACTCCTTCTTTGAAAATTCAGGATCTTTGTCGTGCCATCGCTTGAAATTTGAAATCGTTTTTTTTGATCGGTCAAATAGTTTTTCTATGATGTACCTATCGGTTTCAGGCAAAGGCTCTGATCCATCGGCAATTCGTCGATAAATATATCCACCACTATGCACGTGGGGAGCTTCTATGCTTTGAGGAACTACAACGCATAAAATCGATTTCCCATCTTCTAAACCAATTTTTTCACAAGGACCATGGAGCACTTTTGTTTCAAAATGGCACGCTGGACTCATGTTGGCGACGGCTTGCCTTATTTTTTGCAGCGCGGCATCTAGATCAGACGCATCTATACCTAAAAAATGTCCAGCGACTGAATTTTCTTTTGATTCTTCTTTGACTCCGTAGAAAATCCAGCCACCGTAACTGTTGGCAAATGCAGAAATAGACTTCGCAATGGCTGGCGATTTTGGAACGGCTTGTTTGTACTCAATATACCAACCCTCATGTACTTCTCTAAGTACTTCTAAGTCATTAGCCTTGATTTCATCAAAGCCTTTTTCGAATGGAGAGTATTTATTCATGGAGATGAGATCCTTTTTGTGCTCAAAACAGAGGATTTATTAATTGAATTCTAAACCTTAGTGTGCCATGAAAACGCCATCAGCGAGGGGTGTTTAGAAGGATTTTTCTGATCCCCTGCAGATGTACTTTCAAATCGAATTTCGCATTTAGCTTTCAGTGTAGGAGCGTATTTAGGACTTCTTAACAAAGCGTTTTTCGTGCAAGCCAGTGATTCTGCCGACTTCTCCGGACGTGTGGAGAGTTAGAACTGCCCATCCGCATTCGTGTACGCCTTCCCGTCATAGGTGTGGGTTGACCCCGGAGGCACATCTGTCGCTTCATATCGTCTCCAAGAGTTTGCCCGTCTCCACCCTCACAACGTCGACGCGAGCGCGAGGTGACTAGCTGCCAAAAAATCAGGGGGTGTGGCGTGCTACATGGCGTCCGGCGGGGAAACTTCATACTTGGCGCGCCGTCATCCCCCCACCTCGCCTGCGGGCTAAATGGTTCTTTCTCTCTGCACTTCTGCGCCTCGTTAAGGGTGGTTGCGACTGGGGCCGGGGTGTTTGAATGAGAGAGGGGAAAAGCCTGCGAATCCCCGCGGAATAGGTAGGAGCACTTAAAAAAGGTGTTGCCTAGAATTTTCTGTTACGCATCAAATATGGAGTGCGAAAAAATGCCCGAACATCTGAGTGTTTCAAAAATCGAGGTTGCTCAACGGCAATTGAACGTGGCGATACGAATGTTGTTTGCGAATGATGACCCGATAGCTGTGCATACCCTGGTGGGAGCTGCGTCTTCGTAATCTGGTCGAGCGTCAGCATCCAAATGAGTCCTGGGACAAACTCGCGCAGGGAGCAAATGGTCTTTCCCCTTCGGAGTACTTCGGGGTCATGCGTAAGGCGCAAAATTGGTTCAAGCACGCGATAGACGATCCTGATGAGCGCTTCGAGTTTGATCCGGAGGAAACTGAAGCCTTAGCTTTCTGGGCTGTCCTGAACGCAAGCCTGCTCGCAAATTTGTCCACCGAAGCAATGATTTATCAAGTCTGGTTCATTGCTTTGCAGGAGCCGCACGAAGATCTGGAGGAGCAGTCGCATGTAGCGAGACAGCTTTTCGGGGATATTCGAACGAAACCAAGGACTGAAAGATTGCTGGCGGGAGCTGAGGTGCTTCGGGAACATTTGCTTCTGAGCGAAGGAGAGCGAGGGAGTCAATGATTTCAGGAAGAGCTATCGGAAAATGGTAAGTGAGTTATTTGTGGGCGGTGGAATCCCTGAAAGCCCCGCATTCATGGTGCTTCGCTTGATTACCTCTAAAGGTAATCAGGAGTAATTCGAGAGGTAATGCTATTTTAAGTAATTGATTTATAAGGAATAAATTGAATGGAGAATTACCTTTCCAATAGGTAATTGTCTTACATTTACCTTACTAAAAAATTACTTTGTTCCACGCCTTCGAAAGCCAATGATATCGAGGCTTCGACGTAGGAGAGGGGAGGGTCATACCAAAATTACTGGTTTCCGAGATCTTTCCCGAAAACTGCGGGCTCTGTGTCCCTGCGTGAGCTTTATGCTCAATCGCACGAAAAGAGAAACTGTCACCAAAACTGTCACCAGCCTTGAGAAGTCAGGCTTCTGCACCGCTGGAAGCCTTGAAAATAGTGGAGTGGGTGAAGGGAATCAAACCCTCGTTGTCAGCTTGGGAAGCTGATAAGCACCCCCGAAGGCCGGTTACTCCGGCGAGTGACTGTACATGGCCACTTGCCGAAAATAATCACTCAAAACTCTCTTCTTGCTGCCGACCTTTCTTTTGCTGATGCTCGATCAAACGATCTAGCTTAGGAAGAACATCGTTAACCCATTCGCGTACTTCTGCATATGGGCTCTCACACAACTCAAGCACCTTTGCTCTGCGCACAACGAGGATATCGGCGAGCGACCCCCACCAGTCGTTAGGATGCAGTCGAGACCAAAAATCTCCGAGGAAGGCGCGCTTATCAGGCGCGTATTCCAGCATCTCTAGCAGTAAAGGTGCGATGTCATTACTTGTTTCTCCATTAATGGTTTTAAACATTGCAATGGCTTGGCCGAGCACTGGGTATCGTATCGCAGGGTCAAGATCTGCCCACTGGCGGAGAACTACCGGATCTATGTCCTCAACCGCGTTATCAGATCCGCGCGTTTTTCCAGGCAGAAGGAGTATGTCCAATGCAATAAAGGGCTGAGTCTTGAACATTGCAGCGAGCAGATAACGTACATCGTGGAAGGAGAGGTGGAATGACTCGAACGAGGAATGGAGACGTGTGCAGACTTCCAGTGCGGTTGCTTCTCCGTCAACACCTGAGCAGCAAATGCGGAGGACTGTATCTAAGCCGAAGTCGTTCAGTACACTGGTCTTGCTGAAGTCGATTCGGCGCAGAAGGTCACGGCCTATCTCAATCAGAGATTGGTTACTTTCGCGTGCTTCTTCTCGGTCGCGATAAAAATGCATGTGTAAAATATCTAGGGCTATTTCGACGCCACCTGGCAGTCCTGCGATGTCATTAAGCAGGGCCCCAAGTTCCGGTGGCGGCGAGTCAGCCACAACGCCATTAGCGATGTCGAAGAAGTCGTTGGCCTTGAGTACGCCCTTGCTGATCGCTCGGCGTAATCTTGCGATACCTTCATTGTCTATTCCGACACTCGCTTGGAGATAAGGCAGGTATGATCCGAGATCGGGGTCGTCGGTGATGGCTTCAAGAGTAGTTAGCGCGAGTGCTGCATCCTGCTGATGCATCTGATGGATGAATCCGCGGAGCACCGTAGGTCTACGCTGCTTTGGGTCGGCCGATGAAAATTGAGCGACCAATTCTCCCCACATGACTGAAAGATTATCTGCCTCTTCGGCAAGGCCAACACCACATTCGTACGCGTGCTGAGGATACGACTCCACCAGAAGCTCAGTGAGGAATTTTTTGCGGGTCTCAGGATCGTGAGTCAGTTGGCGTCCAATACCTTGTGCCAGCTGCGACGCATGCTCCGAAGGTTGCATTTCGTCGGAGCTTGCGATGTCCCAACCGTCGTAACCGCCTTTGAGTACTATCGCGCGAGCCTGATGCAAGAGATCTGACGGTTTAAGTCGCTGGATGATTGCCTCGAGTCTCGCCTTGGTAGCTGCAGGCATGGCCTTGCCTTGGAAACGAAGTGATTTCCGAAAGCCGCTCCACCCTTTGATCCAAGGGGCTTCTTTCATGAAGGTTGTAGCGGCTCTGTCCAGCGCATCATGACAGGCAGCAAAGTTCCAAAGTTCACAAACGCTCCTGGCAAGAATGTCACGGGCGTCCGGCAGGATAGGTGCCAATTCAACACAAAGGTCAATTGCGGTGATATACCAGTTCCACACATCAAGGTTCAGCTTTGGCTGCCATCCCCAGTCACGCGATCTTGCTCCAAAGTCGAAGTCGCTCGACGAAGAAAAATAATGTGCCTTCAGCAATGCCTTCAGGGCTAACGATGCGCAGCGACTTTGCGCTGGTTCGGTCGACCTTGCCAGCTGCCTGATGACTTCAATTCGTTGATGCGGTGGAGCCTGCGTTCCGGACAGTTGGAGATGAAACAGCTCTGAGAACGCGTCTTTAGCAGAAGCGCTTTTGCAGTCATCGGGCTCGGCGGCAACAAAACGTGCGAGTAACATTGCCGCGACTTCGAACATATGAGGGTCATAACCGAGCACCTTGATAAGACGGATCCATCGCCCGCGCATCTCAGAGTTGGGTGTCAGAGTCTCCTCTCCGGCTGGGCCGCTAAGCTCGTCTTCTATTTTGGCCAGTACTTTTTCGGGTGCAACGGGCGCAATGTTGGCGATGATCTGGAATCCACTTTCACCTTGGGAGATAAGATCACCGAAGGGACCGTCAGCATGGAGTAATCTATTAACGGCTGCCTGCGCCTCGACACTGTCGTGTAGATAGCCTAGCCGTCGCGAAAGTGATTTCCGCATCCGCGGTGTCAGTAAACTACAGAAACGATCGAAATCCGCGGGGGGGATTCTTTCCAAGGCGAAAGTGGCAAGGGGGTTGGCGATCGCATGCGGCAAGATCGCGCGCCACCGGCTACGGGACTGTGCGATTCCTCGTTGGCGCAACGTTGTTAGCGCCCTATACAAAGAGTGTGCACTTGTAGAGCGGATGCTTCCAATCCGTGCCAATTCGCCATCGTCCGAGCTGTCCTCTCCGTCAACCGAATAGAGGAGAGAGAGTTCTTCGGCTGCTAAGCGCAAGTCCTCATCTGGTTCATTGCGCTGCTGGAAAATGCGCATGAAAAGATCGCGGCTCTTTAGCTTGCCAAGGGTTTCTCCCTTGCCCAGTGTTTCTCCTAGCGCTCGTGCAACGCGGAAATTTCCGTCGCTGAAGTCTGCAATCGTTCTGCGGTCTACTTGTGAAATGTCGGGAAAGGACTGCTCTAGCCATTGCGAGACAATCTCGGGTGATCCCGATTGCAAGCGTAATACCTCTGTCCGTTCTGGTTCATCGTCTCGAACGTCATATTCAATGGTCAGCAAGCTGACATTGCTCGCGCCTTCGGAGCAAATGCGCGCGAGTTCACTGTGTGTAGCCGGATTGCAATTATCGACGACAAGGATCGCGCGTTGGCGGCGGATGACGAGCTGCCGTGCCATGTCGCGGGCAGTTGGATTGGTTTCTACCGAATAATCGGTATAGACCGCTAGGCTCGGGTCCAGTGGTTCATCACCAACGCCACTTTCGAATAGGGCTTGTACTAGCCGCGTTTTGCCAAGCCCTGATAATCCAATTAGTCGGATGCATTGCTTAGCAATACTTAGCGCTGTGCGCAGCCGAACGATTCCTTCGCCGATGCTCAGTTGTACGCGCTCTCGAGATTTCTCATCGGTTAGGCACGCTTTATCGTTAAATAAGTAAGGGGTGGGCTCGGTGACCGTTGTACCAACCCAGTCACCGATGCTGCTCCAGCCAGAAAGCCCAAGTCCAGTTCTGTTTCGGACCCATGCAGCAATCCCAGGGTATTCATTTACCCAGATAGCTAGCCGATCCCGATCATAAAAGTCGGTGAGAAGCTGGTCGGCGGTGGGCAGTTCGCTTACTTGATTTCGGATGGCTATACGCCGATCAGCCAACGGCTTATCAGCGACAGATCCTTGGGCGCTGACGATAATGTATGCACCGGACAACGCTGCGAGCTCGGCGATGACGGGACGCAAAATACCTTTTGGACGCATTTCGAGGGCAATTGCGCTAGGGGACATATCGGGCTTTTTGACTTGGAATCCGGTGACAGCTCGCGGCACGAAGTCTGGATTGGCGATCGTACTCGGGCACTGGACGCGAACGTCGATCCCACCGTCCGCAGCATCTTGATTGCCGCCGGCTGTAACGGACGAAAGAGGGCAACCTTGTGCACGTAACTCAGACAAAGCCAAGCGGGTGACGAGCGTGCGAAGATCGCCGTCGTTCAAATTGGTGATGTCAGCGCCAGTAACTTCAAACATAACTTCACCGAGAGTAAAAATTCTGCTTATAACAGAATTCATAAAGGCGTGGTGGAAAGCCCGTCCGGTAAGCCATGAAAGGTCGGAAAGGCAGGAAAGGGGGACGAAAGGGGGGCGAGCAGCGTAGATCTGTCCCCTTTTTTCTTCTAGACAGATGTCTACTCATCCGCCGATTTTTCCTCCGAGTATCTGAGTAACGACAATTCTGAATGTTTTATGCATTTGTGCTTTGGTGAGTAATATGCTTGATAGAATTTGAAGTCGAGCCTATTGTGTTCAGCGCATTTTGCTTCAATGGTGCGCATTATTTCTATTTTGTCTTCGATGCTTGTTTTTATTCCAAATATTATTCCTTTAAGGCTTGAAAACTCATAATTAAGGCTGCGATCTTCTGGCTTGGTGTGGCTGTTCATCATATCGCATAGAATCAGCCTGTATTCATTCTCATATCGCCAGTCAGGCGATTTTATTACTATATCTCTGTGAAAGTTCTGCCAATATGCCGTCCTCCAATCCTCCTCTGAGGCCTGCATCGATACTGCGCAGTTACTTACCTTGCCGTTTAAGGTGTGCCATGTCGAATTCAAAGTCGAACCAGTCAGGCGACCAAGCGATTGAAAGAAGTCTATATCTCCGAATCCCTCTTCGTAATTGACAGATTCGAACTTGAATTTAATATCTCCGTAAAGTGCGCCGTTGGATCCCCATCCATTTATTCCTCTGAGAGAAAGAAAGTCACTGCCACTCTCATCTTCCGATTCAAATATTAGACATGCGCCTTTGTGATTATCGCCATAGTGCCCCCAAACTGATGAGTTTTCGCAAGAGGACATAAAGCAAGCGGTGTACCATTCTGGATATACAAGATTCTCGAGCAATAATGCATAATGTTCAGGAAAGTCTTGAAAAATAAGAAAGGCGTTTTGGCGGTTTTTTTCCGTCGCCCCATTGTAGCGAGACAAAATACTTATTTGTGAGTTGAGATTTCGCTGCGCTGAAAAAATAGCATTGGTCGCTTCTTCACTAGTATCGTTTTCGCTGATAAGTTGTTCAATATGCTCAACAAACTTTCCATCTGTGAGTTTTTTTATTGCATAATCCGGTAAAAATTTTTTTGATGCTCTCTTTGGTATTATTTTAATTTCTTCGTGCTTTTGTAATATTACTTCGACTGCTAGCGGGTGGACGGAGCTTAAATAAAATGTTAGCTCGTTTATTCGTATAGGGGTTGACCTGGTAATAATGCTTTTTATTAGTAGCTCTATGTGTTCATTGTCAAAAAATGCATCAATTATGTCTTGGCATATTTTTTTGCTTTGCGGAGTGGGAAAATCATCCATGCTGATATGAACTGGAATATCTTCAGGCGTCAGACCGTTGTTGTCATTGCAAAGTAACGCTAATACACATGTTCTTTCCAGACAGATTAAGTAGTGGCGGAAAAGATTTCTCCATACAATCTCGTCCCCTTTCCAATATATCTCCCTATATCCCTCCATAGGGTCGTTAAGTTGTTTTGGATGTGCAAAATAAATAGATTGATTTAAGAGTTCTTTGTGGCCATTAAGCAACCGATCGGTGGTTCTAAACCTATAAAAAATCATCGCGTGACTTCCTTTTCTTACAGCTGAAGAAGGGCTGATGCTAGGGCTGTTTGTTTACGCTACTATTTTGCGAGCGTGCTGTCCATTGGCCAGTGTTGGGGGGTGATGACATTATTTGCCATATGGCTGCGTGGCATATTTTGATAAAAATTTGGGTCGAGTAAGATGCCCGATAGGTGGGTTTATACTGGTGCCATAGCGACCAAGAACTATACGAGCACAGCCTAGTTTTGGGTCCGAAACCTGGCGATGAGACCGCACCGGTACTGCACTGACGGCATTCGACGTGACCGCTGGTATTTAGATTAGTACTCATCCGCCTGAGTCTCCATGACCATTCAGTCATCCTCAAAACGATGATTTAGCCTGCAAGATCCCAGATTTTCTTTGCTCCGCAACTGAATCTACAGAGCAAGGAGATAAGGGTATCAGAACCGGAATTGAACGCCGGATGCGTAGCAATTTACAGGCTAAGCAATTGTTTTATATGAAAAAAAGTACGGACTTAAAATCCCCCGCTCGTAAGGGCGTGCCGGTTCGATTCCGGCTTCGGGCACCATATATATCAAAGGCCTGCATGAGGAAACTCATGCAGGCCTTTGTCGTTTTTGCTTCGCAATTTTA
>Ga0182008_10000692_pt1 | contig 24293 bp, 20 predicted proteins | sample Sormic07211129_1_FD_120482 | JGI IMG/M metagenome (GOLD analysis project Ga0182008, IMG submission 120482) | Rhizosphere microbial communities from Sorghum bicolor, Mead, Nebraska, USA - 072115-129_1 metaG | ecosystem: Host-associated > Plants > Roots > Rhizosphere | place: USA: Nebraska...
GCCGAGACGCGCGTGATGTTCTCGGGCTACAACCCGCTGCCCTACAAGCTCACGATCTGGGTCATCTCGGCCATCATGTGCGGCGTGGCGGGCGCGCTCTACGTGCCGCAGGTGGGCATCATCAACCCGGGCGAGATGAGCGCGGCCAACTCGATCGAGATCGCGGTCTGGGCCGCGGTCGGCGGCCGCGCCACCTTGATCGGCCCGATCCTCGGCGCCTTCATCGTCAACGGCGCGAAGAGCTGGCTCACGGTGGCCTATCCCGAGTACTGGCTCTACTTCCTCGGCGCGCTGTTCATCGCCGTCACGCTGTTCCTGCCCAACGGCATCGTGGGCCTGGTGCGCAAGTGGCGCGCGAAGGAAAAATCCCCCAGCGACGGCCGGCTCGAGGCGCAGCGCGCGCTGGCCGCGTCCGAAGGCGTCGAGCCCGCGGCCCTGCCTTCACCCACTGTCGCCACCCCCGAAGGAGCCCGCGCATGACCCCCGACCTGATGGAAGCGGGCGCGCAGCGCATCGCCAAGGTACATGGCCCGGTGCCGGGCCAGACCGAATCGGGCGGCCGCGCGGCGGACTTCGGCCGCCATGCGACGCCGGGCGAGGTCGACCTCACGCACGGCCGCATCCTGTACCTCGAGGACGTGTGCGTGAGCTTCGACGGCTTCAAGGCGATCAACAAGCTGAGCCTGGACATCGCGCCGGGCGAGCTGCGCTGCATCATCGGCCCCAACGGCGCGGGCAAAACCACGATGATGGACATCATCACCGGCAAGACCCGGCCCGATTCGGGCACGGTGTTCTTCGGCAGCACCATCGACCTGCTGCGCCACAAGGAAGCCGACATCGCGCAACTGGGCATCGGCCGCAAGTTCCAGAAGCCGACGGTGTTCGAGCAGCTCACGGTGTTCGAGAACCTCGAACTCGCCTTGAAGACGAACAAGGGCGTGCGGCAATCGATGCTGTTCCGGCTCGATTCGGCCCAGAGCGATCGGTTGGCCGAGGTGCTGGAGACCATCCACCTGGCGGACAGCGTGTCGCGCATGGCGGGGAACCTGAGCCATGGGCAGAAGCAGTGGCTGGAGATCGGCATGCTGCTGATGCAGGACCCGAAGCTGTTGCTGCTCGACGAGCCGGTGGCGGGGATGACCGACGAGGAGACGGCGCGGACCGCGGAGCTGTTCCTCACCTTGAAGGGCAAGCACTCGCTGATGGTGGTGGAGCACGACATGAGCTTCATCCGGACGATTTCGGAGATCGTCACGGTGTTGTGCGATGGGTCTGTGCTGGCGCAGGGGACTTTGGATGAGGTGCAGGGGGATGAGCGGGTGATCGAGGTTTATCTTGGTCGTTGATATGTCGATGGTTGCTTTGCGCGTGATCGAAGGCAGGGGCCGGGACTCGCCCCGGCGGGCGACTCACTTTTCTTTGCTTCGCCAAAGAAAAGTAAGCAAAAGAAAGGCGACCCCACCGTCTGCGACCCTTCCGCTTCGCTCCAGGGCACCCTGCGGGGCTCACGTTTCGCGGGGTCTCGCAGAACTCGCTTCGCTCAAACAACTGCGAGCCCTGATCCGCGAAACGCTCCGCTCCTCAGCGCATCCAGAGGGGCTTGAAGACCGCTCGGGCCTTTGCTTCGCTCGGCCCACAACGCGCTGCAGGCGCGTTGCGCCGACAGCGCTGGGGCTTGTTGTTCTTGTGTTTCGTCGGGCCGAGCGAAGCGATGGCCCGTTCGGTTCCCGCTCCCAAATCCCTTCTGGCTGCGCCGAGGAGCGCAGCGGTTCGCGGATCAGGGCTCGCGATTGTCTGAGCGAAGCGAGTTCGAGCGAGACCCCGCGAACCGCGAGCACCGCAGGTTGCCCGCAGCGAAGCGGAGGGACGCAGACAGCAGGGTCGCCTTTTCTTTGCTTACTTTCTTTTGGCGAAGCAAGAGAAAGTGAGTCGCCCGCCGGGGCGAGACCCGGCCCCGCCCTCAAACAAAGCGCAGAGGCACAAGAATGCTCACGGTAAAGAACATCCACCAGTACTACGGCGGCTCCCACATCCTCCGCGACCTCAGCTTCGAAGCCCGGCTCGGCAAGGTCACCGTCCTGCTGGGCCGCAACGGCGTCGGCAAGACCACGCTGCTGAAATCCCTGATGGGCCTGGTTCCCATCAAGAGCGGCAGCATCGAATTCGACGGCCAGCCGATCCAGAAGAAGACGCCTTACGACAGGGCCCGGGCCGGCATGGGCTTCGTCCCCCAGGGACGGGAGATCTTCGCCCGCCTCACGGTCGAGGAGAACCTGCGCATGGGCCTGGCCTACAAGAGCGGCAGCACCCCGATCCCCTCGGAGCTGTTCGAGCTCTTCCCCGTGCTCAAGCAGATGATCCACCGCCGAGGCGGCGACCTCTCCGGCGGCCAGCAGCAGCAGCTCGCCATCGCGCGTGCGTTGGCACCGAAGCCCAAGCTGCTGATCCTCGACGAGCCCACCGAGGGCATCCAGCCTTCGATCATCAAGGACATCGGTCGCGTGATCCGCATGCTGGCCGACCGCGGCGACATGGCGATCGTGCTGTGCGAGCAGTACTACGACTTCGCGCAGGAACTGGCCGACGACTACCTGGTGATGGAGCGCGGCGAGGTGATCGCGCGCGGGCTGGGCAAGGACATGGAAGCCGACGGCGTGCGCCAGCTGGTCGCGATCTGAGGCGCCCAAACTGACAGAACCGTCATGAATCCGACAGCGTGCGGTCTGTGGCGGGTGCCTAGAGTGCATCCACCATGGACGCATCCGATGCAGCACGCGCGCGACGACCGGCGCGCCTTCTCCGTTCCCCGCCAGCGACGCTGAGCCTGCTCGCGCTGGCGACGCTGCTGCTGGCCGGCTGCGCGGTCGGCCCCGACTACGTCCGCCCGCCGATGGACCTGCCGCTGGCCTACAAGGAAAGCGGCGGCCCCTGGAAGACCGCGGCCCCGCGGGCCGTCGACGCCAGCCATCCCTGGTGGGAGGCCTACGGCGACCCCGTGCTCGGTGCGCTGATCGTGCAGGCCAACGCGGCCAACCAGAACCTGCGCGTGGCCGAGGCGCAGTACCGCCAGGCGCAGGCCATCACCGCGGCGGCGCGGGCGAACTTCTTCCCCAGCGTCGGCCTCAACGCCGGCGCCAGCCGCGCACAGACCAACAGCACCGGCGCCGTCCGGCTGGGCACCACCGACACCCTGGGCCTGGGTGCGAGCTGGGAGCCCGACCTCTGGGGCGCCGTGCGCCGTTCGGTCGAGGCCGGCAGCGCCAGCGAGCAGGCCAGTGCCGACGACCTGGCGGGCGCGCGCCTGAGCATCCAGACCACGCTGGCGCAGGACTACCTGCAGGTGCGCGTGATCGACCTGCAGCGCGACCTCTATGCCAGCACCACCGCGGCCTATGCCAGGGCATTCGAGCTCACGCAGCACCAGTACGCCGCCGGCACCGTGCTGCGCTCCGACGTGGCGCTGGCCGAAAGCCAGCTCAGGACCGCGCAGGCCCAGGCCGTGGACCTCGAAGCCCAGCGCGCGCAGCTCGAGCATGCGATCGCGGTGCTCACGGGGCAGGCGCCGGCGTCGTTCTCGCTGGCGCCGCTGGCCGCGTCAGCGCAGCCGCCGACCGCCGAGACGCTGTCTTCTTCGGCCGCGCTCAAGCTCCAGCTGCCGGTCACGCCCGCCGGCCTGCCCTCGGAGCTGCTCGAGCGCCGCCCCGATATCGCCGGCGCCGAGCGCCGCGTGCAGGCCGCCAATGCCAACATCGGTGTAGCCAAGGCCGCGTACTTCCCGCAGATCGTGCTCAGCGCCAGCGGCGGCTTCAGCGCAGCCGGCCTGGCCACGCTGTTCGACACGCCCAGCCGCGTCTGGTCGCTGGGCGCGGCGCTGGCGCAGACGGTGTTCGACGGCGGCCTGCGCAAGGCCCACACCGACCAGGCCGTGGCCGCCTACGACGCCTCGGTCGCGCAATACAAGCAGACCGTGCTCGGGGGCTTCCAGCAGGTGGAGGACAACCTGGCCACGCTGCGTGTGCTCGAGCGCGAATCCGCGCTGCAGGCCGACGCCGTGCGCGCCGCGCAACTCGCCGAGCGGCTGGCGCTGAGCCAGTACCGCGCGGGCACCGCCACTTACCTGAGCGTGGTGACGGCGCAGACCCTCTCGCTCACCAACCAGCGCACCGCCGCGCAGGTGCTCGGCCGCCAGCTGGCCGCCAGCGTGTCGCTGATCGCGGCCACGGGCGGCGGCTGGAACGCCGCCGACGCCACCGCCGTGGCCGCCGCACCGAAGACTTCCGGGAACTGATGCCATGACGACCGCCGACACCGCCACCCCCCCTCGCCGAACCACCTGGCTCGCGGCCGCCGCGCTCGTGCTGCTGCTGGGCGGCGGGGCCTGGGCGCTCACGCACCAGGCCGCCCATGCCGCCAAGCCCGAGGCCCCCAAGGCGCCGCCGCCGGTGCAGGTCAGCACCGCGCGCGTGACGCCGCAGAACGTGCAGGTCTATCGCTCGGGCATCGGCACCGTCGCCTCGATGGCCACCGTGACCGTGCGGGCGCGCATCGACGGCCAGCTCGACAAGGTCGGCTTCGTCGAGGGGCAGGACGTGAAGGCCGGCCAGCTGCTGGCGCAGCTCGATCCGCGCACCTTGCAAGCCCAGCTCGCGCAGGCGCAGGCCACCCGCGCCCGGGACGCGGCCCAGCTCGCCAACGCACGCGCCGACCTCCAGCGCTACACCACGCTGCTCGGGCAGGACGCGGCCACGCAGCAGCAGGTCGACACGCAGAAGGCCCTGGTCCACCAGCTCGAGGCCACGGTGCAGAGCGATGCCGCGCAGGTGCAGTACGCCCAGGTGCAGCTGAGCTTCACGCGCATCGCCTCGCCCATGAACGGGCGCGCGGGCGCCCGGCTGGTGGACCCGGGCAACATCGTGCATGCGGCCGACACCAACGGGCTGGTGGTGATCAACCAGATCGACCCCATCGCGGTGCAGTTCACGCTGCCCGAGGATGCGGTGCAGGACATCCACCGCGCCCAGCAGCAGAGCGCGCAGCCGCTGGCGGTGGTGGCCTATGACCGCGCCGGCACGCAGCTGCTGGGCACCGGCAAGCTGATCCTGCTGAACAACCAGATCGACACCGGCAGCGGCACCGTGCAGCTCAAGGGCAGCTTCGCCAACCCGCAGCACACGCTGTGGCCCGGCCAGTACGTGAACGTGCGGCTGCAGCTCGACCGCCGGCCCGATGCGCTCACCGTGCCCGCCGCCGCCGTCCAGCGCGGCCAGGACAACACCTACGTCTGGGCGGTCGACGCCGACGACAAGGCGCAGAACGTGCCGGTGCACGTGGTGCAGATCGCCGACGGCACGGCCGTGATCGACAAGGGCCTGGCGGCCGGCCAGCGCGTGGTGACCGACGGGCAGTACAAGCTCAAGCCCGGCGTCACGGTCGTCGAGCCCCCAAAGCCCGCCAGCGGGAGCCGCAATTGAGCATCTCCGCCGCCTTCATCAAGCGCCCGATCGGCACCACGCTGCTGGCGCTGGCGATCCTGCTGGTCGGCGCGGCGGTGTTCCCGCTGCTGCCGGTGGCGCCGCTGCCGCAGGTCGACTTCCCGACCATCCAGGTCTCGGCCTCGCTGCCCGGCGCCAGTCCGGAGACCATGGCCTCGAACGTGGCGCAGCCGCTGGAGCGGCAGTTCTCGCTGATCGCGGGGCTGTCGCAGATGACCTCGACCAGCGGCCTGGGCTCCACGCAGATCACGCTGCAGTTCGACCTCGACCGCAGCATCGACGCGGCCGCGCTCGACGTGCAGGCCGCCATCAACGCCTCGACCGGCCAGCTGCCGGCCAACCTGCCGAGCCCGCCGACCTTCCGCAAGGTCAACCCGGCCGACTCGCCGATCCTGATCCTGGCCGTGCAGTCGAAGACGCTGCCGCTGACCGAGGTCAACGACTATGCCGACAACATCCTGGCGCAGCAGATCTCGCAGATCTCCGGCGTCGGGCTGGTCAACATCGGCGGCGTGCAGAAGCCCGCGGTGCGGGTGCAGCTCGATCCGGCCAAGCTGTCCGCGCTCGGGCTGAGCCTGGAGGACGTGCGCACGGTGCTGGCCTCGGCCACGGTCAACCAGCCCAAGGGCACGATCGACGGCGTCGACCAGAGCTTCACGGTCTACACCAACGACCAGCTGCTCAAGGCCGGGCCGTGGAACGACGTGATCCTCGCCTACCGCAACGGCGCGCCGATCCGGGTGCGCGACCTGGGCGTGGCGGTCGACGGCCCCGAGAACGCCAAGATCGCCGGCTGGGCCTATGCGGGGGCCGCCGCGCCCCAGGGCAGCACGGTGCAGAACGGCCGCTCGATCGTGCTCGCGATCACCAAGCAGCCGGGCGCCAACGTGATCGAGACGGTCGACCGCATCAACGCGGCGCTGCCCAAGCTCAAGGCCTCGATCCCGCCGACGGTGGAGGTCAACGCCATCATCGACCGCACCGAGACCATCCGCGCCTCGGTCAAGGACGTGGAGTTCACGCTGCTGCTGACCATCGCGCTGGTGGTGGGCGTGATCTTCGTGTTCCTGCGCAACGTGCCGGCCACGCTGATCCCCAGCGTGACCGTGCCGCTGGCGCTGCTGGGCACGGTGGCGGTGATGTACCTGCTGGGCTACAGCCTGGACAACCTGTCGCTGATGGCGCTGACCATCGCGGTGGGCTTCGTGGTCGACGACGCGATCGTGATGCTGGAGAACATCTACCGCTACGTGGAAGAGGGCCTGTCGCCGCTGGAGGCCGCGTACAAGGGCGCGAGCGAGATCGGCTTCACCATCATCTCGATCTCGGTGTCGCTGATCGCGGTGTTCATCCCGCTGCTGCTGATGGGCGGCATCGTCGGGCGGTTGTTCCGCGAGTTCGCGGTCACGGTGACGCTGACCATCGTGGTGTCGGTGGTGATCTCGCTCACGCTCACGCCCATGCTGTGCTCGCGCTTCCTCAAGAACGAGCATGCGCGCCGGCACGGCCGGCTCTACCAGCTGTTCGAGCGCGGCTTCGACGCCCTGCTGGGCGGCTACAAGCGCGGCCTGCACCTGGTGCTGCGCCACCAGTTCCTCACGCTGATGGTGTTCATCGCCACGGTGGCGGCCACGGGCTTCCTGTTCGTGGTCATCCCCAAGGGCTTCTTCCCGCAGCAGGACACCGGCTTCATCTCCGGCTTCGCCGAGTCGGCGCAGGACAGTTCCTTCGTCTCGATGAACCGGCGCATGGTGGCGCTGGCCGACGTGGTGCGCCAGGACCCCGACGTGACCGGCTTCGGCATGAACGGCAGCTCGTCGACCTTCAACAGCGGCAATTTCTTCATCAGCCTCAAGTCCAAGGAAGCCGGCCGCACCGCCACCGCCGACGAGATCATCGCGCGGCTGCGGCCGCAGCTGGCCAAGGTGCAGGGCGTGAACCTGTTCCTGCAGGCGGGCCAGGACATCCGCGTGGGCGCGCGCGCCTCGCGCACCCAGTACCAGTACACGGTGACCGACTCCAACCTCGACGAGCTCAACACCTGGGCGCCCAAGCTGCTGCAGCGCTTCCGCGAGCTGCCCGAGCTCACCGACCTGGCTTCGGACCAGCAGAACGCGGCGGCCTCGGCCGTGCTGACCATCGACCGCGACCGCGCGGCGAGCTTCGGCATCACGCCGGCCACCATCGACGCGACGCTCTACGACGCGATCGGCCAGCGCCAGGTGGCCCAGTACTTCACGCAGCTCAACAGCTACCACGTGGTGCTGGAAGTCACGCCCGCGCTGCAGCAGGACCCGTCGCTGTTCGGCAAGCTCTATCTGAACTCGCCGCTGACCGGCCAGCAGGTGCCGCTGTCGACCTTCGTCAAGGTCGACACCAGCCGCAACGCCTACCTGGCGATCAACCACCAGGGCCAGTTCCCGGCCGTGACGATCTCCTTCAACCTCGCGCCGGGCCATGCGCTGGGCGATGCGGTCAACGCGATCAACAAGGCCCAGGCCGAGATGGGCCTGCCGCAGTCGCTCAGCGGCGCCTTCCAGGGCACGGCCCAGGCCTTCCAGGACTCGCTGTCCTCGCAGCCCTACCTGATCGCGGCGGCGCTGGTGGCGGTGTACATCGTGCTGGGCCTGCTCTACGAGAGCTACATCCACCCGCTGACCATCCTCTCGACCCTGCCCTCGGCCGGCGTGGGCGCGCTGCTGATCCTGATGGCGGGCGGCTACGACCTGAGCGTGATCGCGCTGATCGGCATCATCCTGCTGATCGGCATCGTGAAGAAGAACGGCATCATGATGATCGACTTCGCGCTCAAGGCCGAGCGCGAGCAGGGCATGGCGCCGCAGGAGGCGATCTACCAGGCCTGCCTGCTGCGCTTCCGCCCGATCATGATGACCACCATGTGCGCGCTGCTCTCGGGCCTGCCGCTGATGCTGGGCCACGGCTCGGGCTCCGAGCTGCGCCGGCCGCTGGGCTACGCGATGGTCGGCGGTCTGATACTGTCTCAGGCACTCACCCTGTTCACGACACCCGTGGTCTACCTCTACCTCGACCGAGCCCACTTCTGGTTCCAGCGCCGCAAGGAGGCGCGCGCCGTGCGCAAGGCCGCCCGGACCGAACAAGGGGAGGCCGCGGCCACGCCATGAAGATCCTGATCGTCGAGGACGAGCTCAAGACCGCCGACTACCTGCACAAGGGCTTGACCGAGCAGGGCTGTGCGGTCGACATGGCGCACAACGGCCTGGACGGCCAGCACCTGGCGCTGCAGCACGACTACGACGTGATCGTGCTCGACGCGATGCTGCCCGGCCTCGACGGCTTCTCGGTGCTGCGCGCGCTGCGCACGGTCAAGCAGACGCCGGTGATCATGCTGACCGCGCGCGACAGCGTGGAGGACCGCATCAAGGGCCTGCACGACGGCGCCGACGACTACCTGATCAAGCCCTTCTCCTTCCTCGAGCTGCTGGCGCGGCTGCAGGCGCTCAACCGGCGCGGCCGCACGCAGGAGCCGATGCAGCTGCGCATCGCCAACCTGCAGATCGACCTCTTGGGCCGCAAGGCCTTCCGCGGCGGCACGCGCATCGACCTCACGGCCAAGGAGTTCGCGCTGCTGGCGGTGCTGGCGCGGCGCCAGGGCGAGATCCTGTCGAAGACGGCCATCGCCGAGCTGGTCTGGGACATGAACTTCGACAGCAACACCAACGTGGTCGAGGTGGCGATCAAGCGGCTGCGCGACAAGATCGACGTGCCCTTCGCGGCCTCCTCGCCCAAGCTGCTGCACACCATCCGAGGCATGGGCTACGTGCTGGAACTGCGCGCGGAGGAGGGCGCGGCGCCATGAAGCGCTCGATCACCGCGCGGCTGGTGTGCATGTTCGTCGCGGCCTCGCTCGCGACCTTCGCGCTGGTCGGCGCGGCGCTGCAGGGCGTGCTCACGCGCGAGCTGGAGCGCCACCAGTACGAGGAGCTCGACACCACGCTCAAGAGCCTGCAGTTCTGGATCCAGTCGATCGGCACGCCCGAGCGCTGGGCGCGGGTGCAGGCCCGCATGGACGCGCTCACGCCCGAGGACGGCAGCGTGCGCTTTTGGGTGCTGAGCGACGACCCGCGCTTCCAGTACGGCAAGGGCCTGGCCGAGATCGACGGCCTGGTGCGCGAGGCCAACGGCCGCAGCAGCGACGTGATGCTGCCGGGCCAGGAGCGGCCCTTCCGCACGCTGTCGGTCCACATCCCGCCCTTCGAGAGCCGGCCGGCGGTGCGGCTGGTGGTCGGGCGCAATTCCGAGCCCTATGCGCGCACCCGCGAGACCTTCCTGAGCGCGCTGGTCGCGCTGGGCCTGGGCTCGGTGCTGGTGGTGGCCCTGGCGGGCTACTGGATCGCGCGGCTCGGGCTGCGCCCGCTGCAGCGCCTGTCGCAGGAGGCGCAGGCGCTGCGGCCCAAGACGCTGTCGCAGCGGCTGCAGGCCGAGGCGCTACCGGTCGAGCTCTCGGCGCTGGCCGAGGCCTTCAACGGCGCGCTGGCCCGGCTCGAGCAGGCCTATGCGCAGCTCGAGGCCTTCAACGCCGACGTGGCGCACGAGCTGCGCACCCCGCTGGCCAACCTGATCGGCGGCACCCAGGTCGCGCTCTCGCGCCAGCGGCCTGCGCCCGAGCTGCAGGAGGTGCTGGCCTCGAACCTCGAGGACCTGGAGCGGCTGCGCTCGATCGTCAACGACATGCTGTTCCTGGCCCGCGCCGACCGCGGCGAGCTCGCCACCGGCCTGGTGCGGGTGCCCATCGCCGAGGAGGTGCGCAAGACCATCGAGTTCTTCGAGTTCGTGCTCGACGACAAGGGCGTGAAGGTGCGCATCGAGGGCGACCTGGCGGCCGCGGCGCGCATCGAGAGCGCGCTGTTCCGGCGCGCGATGTCGAACCTGCTGCAGAACGCGATCGAGCATTCGGCGCCGGGCGCCGACGTGTCGGTCGCGCTGGACGAACAGGCCGAGGCCACCTGGATCCGGGTGTCGAACCCGGGCGAGCCGATCGCGCCGGCCCACATCGGCCAGCTGTTCGACCGCTTCTACCGGGTCGACGAATCGCGCCGCGGCCAGGGCGAGCACCATGGCCACGGCCTGGGCCTGGCGATCGTGAAAGCGGTGGCGGCGATGCACGGCGGGCAGGTCGGCGTCCGCAGCCAGGGCGGCGTCAACACCTTCGGCTTCAGCGTGTCGCGCCGGCCGGGGCCGGACGGCGAGGAGGCAGCGGCGCAGGCGGGCGCTCGGGAAATACCAGGTCCGCTGCAGGATCGGCCGGCTCGTGATACGGTCGGGAACCTAGGGTAACTACCCATCCCGCCGCAAAGGCCGGCCGCACGCCGCGTGCCCGTCGCCTTCGCCGACGCCACGTTCGCGGGCCGAGGCACTGCCGGCGGGGACCACCGACACAACGATTGAAGATGAGCTCCGTGACCGCCCCCACGCCCGCCGACGGCGCCGCCCCGAACGACCTGCCCGCAGCGTCCGACGCCGCGCGCGACCGCACCCTGCTGCGCGCCGTGCTGGCGCTGGGCATCGGCGGCTTCTCCATCGGCACCGGCGAGTTCGTGATCATGGGCCTGCTGCCCGAGGTCGCGAAGGACATCGGCACCACCATCCCGCAGGCCGGCCACGTGATCAGCGCCTATGCGCTGGGCGTGGTGATCGGCGCGCCGGTGCTGGCGGTGCTGGCCGCGGGCTGGAACCGCCGCGCGCTGCTGATCGCGCTGATGGGCGTCTATGCGCTGGGCAACTTCGCCTCGGCGCTGGCGCCGGGCTACGGCTCGCTCAACCTGCTGCGCTTCTTCACCGGGCTGCCGCACGGCACCTACTTCGGCGTGGCCGCGCTGGTGGCCGCCACGCTCGCGCCGCCGGGGCAGCGCGCCCGCGCGGTCGGGCTGGTGATGCTGGGGCTCACCGGCGCCACGCTGGTGGGCGTGCCCATCGCGGCCTGGCTGGGCCAGGTCTTCGGCTGGCGCGCGGCCTTCGTCTTCGTCGGCCTGATCGCGCTGCTGGCCATGGCCATGCTGCGCCGCGGCGTGCCCGACATGCCGGCCGCCTCGGGCGCCAGCCCGATGCGCGAACTCGACGCGCTGCGCCGGCCGCAGGTCTGGCTCACGCTGGGCATCGGCGCCATCGGCTTCGGCGGCATGTTCGCGGTGTTCAGCTACATCAAGCCCACGCTGACCGAGGTCGCGGGCCTGCCGCTGGGCGGCGTGCCCTTCGTGCTGGCGCTGTTCGGCCTGGGCATGGTCACGGGCAACATCGTCGGCTCGCGGCTGGCCGACAAGTCGCTGATGCGCACCATCGGCGGCCTGCTGGTCTGGTCGGTGCTGGTGCTGACCGGCTTCGTGTTCGCGGCCCACCATGTGGCCACGGCGGCGCTCGCCACCTTCCTGCTGGGCACCATCGTGGCCATCGGCGCGCCGCTGCAGATCCGGCTGATGGACGTGGCGGGCGAGGCGCAGACGCTGGCCGCCGCGCTCAACCACTCGGCCTTCAACACCGCCAACGCGCTGGGCGCCTGGCTGGGCGGCGTGGCCATCACGGCCGGCCTGGGCTGGACCTCCACCGGCTGGGTCGGCGCGCTGCTGGGCCTGGCCGGGCTGGGCATCTTCGCCTGGTCGCTCAAGGCCGAGCGGCGGAGCGCCGCCCCCACGGTCGGCACGGTCGCCGCGGAACGCGCATGAACCTGAAGAAGGCCGCTTCGCCCGCGGCCCTGCCGTGGCTGGTGGCGGCGGCCTTCTTCATGGAGAACCTCGACGGCACGGTGATCGTCACCGCGCTGCCGCAGATGGCGAAATCCTTCGGCGTGGCGCCGGTGGCCATGAGCATCGGCGTCTCGGCCTATGTGCTCACGCTGGCGGTGCTGATCCCGGCCAGCGGCTGGGTGGCCGACCGCTTCGGCGCGCGGCGCGTGTTCGCCGCCGCCATCGTGCTGTTCACGCTGGCCTCCATCCTCTGTGGGCTGAGCACCGACCTCGCCAGCTTCACCGCGGCGCGCGTGCTGCAGGGCGCGGCCGGCGCGATGATGGTGCCGGTGGGCCGCCTGGTGGTGCTGCGCAACACGCCCAAGCCGCAGCTCATGCGGGCCATCGCGACCATCACCTGGCCCGGGCTCGCGGCGCCGGTGCTCGGGCCGCCCGTGGGCGGCTTCATCACCACCCACTGGTCGTGGCACTGGATCTTCTTTCTCAACGTGCCGCTGGGCCTGCTGGGCCTGGTGGCGGCGCTGCTGCTGATCCCCAAGGGCCAGGCCGAGACGCGCCGGCCCTTCGACTTCGGCGGCTTCGTGTTCACCAGCGGCGCCTGCCTGGCGCTGATGGCCGCGGTCGAGCTGCTGAGCCATGGCGGCGAGGGCCTGGCGGCCGCGGCCAGCGCGGCGGCCGCGCTGGTGCTGGGCGTGCTGGCGGTGCGGCATGCGCGCGGCCATCCGCATCCGATGGTCGACCTGTGGGCGCTGCGCGTGCCCAGCTTCGCGGTCACGGTGTATGGTGGCTCGATGTTCCGCATCGCGATCGGCGCCGTGCCCTTCCTGCTGCCGCTGATGTTCCAGCTCGGTTTCGGGCTGAACGCCTTCGAGGCCGGCCTGCTGGTGCTCGCGGTGTTCGCGGGCAACATCGCGATGAAGCCCATGACCGGGCCGGTGCTGCGCCGCTTCAGTTTCCGCCAGGTGCTGGGGGTCAATGGGCTGATCAATGCGGCCGCCATCTTCGCCTGTGCGCTGATGTCGCCCGCCACGCCGGTGCCGGTGATCGCGGCCGTGCTCTTCGTGAGCGGCCTGGCGCGTTCGATGCAGTTCACCGCGCTCGCGTCGCTGGCCTTCGCCGACGTGCCGCAGCCGCGCATGAGCGGCGCCAACACCCTGTTCAACACCTTGCAGCAGATGGCGCTGGGCATGGGCATCGCGATCGGCGCGCTGGCCCTGCAACTGGCCGCGCTGCTGCTGGGCGGCCACGGCAGCCCCGGCTCGGCGCTGGCGCTCGACGAATTCCGCATCGCCTTCGCCGTGATCGGCGTGCTGGCGCTGCTGCCGCTGTTCGACGTGCGCCGGCTGGCGCGCGATGCGGGCGACGAAGTGCGCCGACCTCTCGCACGGCCGAGCTGATTTCGTGGGCGCGACATCGCGCCCTTTCTTTTTTCGCGAGGCCACAGAGGAGAAGCCCATGACCCCCGAGAACACCCCGCCTTCGGGCCCCGCGCGGTTCACGCGCCGCGAGGCCGTGCTGGCCGCGGCCGCCGTCGCATCCACCTCGCTGCTGGGCTGGCCCGCGAGCGGCGTGACGCCGCCCGCGGCGGCGGCAGCGGTGACGACCGGCACCGCGATCGATGCCGCGGCCGTCGCGCGCTTCTTCGCCTTCTCCCAGGCCATCACCGGCCACGCGGACATCGACGCCGTGACCGCCGGCCGCATCCGCGAGGCGATGGTGCAGGGCGACGGCGCCTTCGCCGCGCAGGCCGAGACGCTGGCCGGCCTGGTGCAGCCCGGCATGGCGCCCGACGCACTGCTGGCCGCGGCCTCGGGCGCGGGCCTGCGCGACGCGGCACTGGCCGTGGTCGCGGCCTGGTACACGGGCACCGTGACCGCGGGCCCCGCCACCACCGTCGTGGCCTACGAGCAGGCGCTGATGTACCGGCCGGTGGCCGACGGCCTCTCGGTGCCGACCTACTGCAACGAAGGGCCGCTGTGGTGGACCGCGGCGCCGCCCGAGGTCGGCGTGCCGACGCCGCAGCAGGCCGCGCAGGCCAAGCCCAAGCCGCCGCCGCCGCCGGTGATGCGCAGCCAGTAGCCGCCGCGCGCCTCACCCGCTTCGCCCATCCCCCAGAACAACACAAAGAAAAAACACGATGAAAAAAGCAGTCTTCACGGCCGATGGCGATGCCAGCGCCGACGTGGTCGTGGTCGGTTCCGGCGTGGTCGGCGCGATGATCGCCGACCAGCTCGCGGGCCAGGGCCACGCGGTGCTGATGCTCGAGGCCGGACCGCGCATCCAGCGCGCCCAGGCGGTCGAGAACTGGCGCAACATGCCCTTCGCCAACCGTGTGGGCTCGGACTTCCAGGGCCTGTTCCCGCAGTCGCCGCTGGCGCCCGCGCCGCTGTACTTCCCGCCCAACGACTACGTCGGCCTGTCGGGCCCCGACGGCAAGGGCTTCCAGCAGGGCTACCTGCGCGTGGTGGGCGGCACCACCTGGCACTGGGCCGCCTCGAGTTGGCGCCACCTGCCGGTCGACCTGCGCATGAAGTCGACCTACGGCGTGGGCCGCGACTGGCCCATCGGCTACGACGAGCTGGAGCCCTACTACTGCCGCGCCGAGGAAGAGATGGGCGTGGCCGGCCCCAACGACCCGGCGCAGCAGTCGCCCTCGGAGCGCAGCAAGCCCTACCCGATGGACATGGTGCCCTGGAGCTACGGCGACAAGCGCTTCGCCGAGGTCGTGAATGCGCACGGCTACCGCTCGGTGCCGATCCCGCAGGGCCGCAGCACGCGGCCCTGGAACGGCCGGCCGACCTGCTGCGGCAACAACAACTGCCAGCCGATCTGCCCCATCGGCGCGATGTACAACGGCATCCACCATGTGCAGACGGCCGAGGCCAAGGGCACCACGCTGCTGCCCGAAGCCGTGGCCTACAGGATCGACACCGATGCCAACAACCGCATCACCGCGGTCCACTGGTACGACAAGGACAGGAAGTCGCACAAGGCCACCGGGCGCCAGTTCGTGATCGCCTGCAACAGCCTGGAGACGCCGCGCCTGCTGCTGCTCGCGGCGAACGAGCGCAACCCCAGGGGCATCGCGAACAGCTCCGACCAGGTGGGCCGCAACATGATGGACCACTCGGGCTTCCACTGCACCTTCCTGGCCAACGAGCCGCTGTGGATCGGCCGCGGCCCGGCCCAGAGCAGCTGCCTGGTGGGCCCGCGCGACGGGGCCTTCCGCAGCGAGTACTCATCCAACAAGATGATCCTCAACAACATCACGCGCGTCGGTCCCGCCACGCAGCAGGCGCTCAAGCTCGGGCTGGTGGGCCAGGCGCTCGACGAGGAGATCCGCCGCCGCGCGGCCTTCGGCGTCGACCTGTCGATCAGCCTGGAGCCGCTGCCCGATCCGAACAACCGGCTCACGCTGAGCACGACCCGCAAGGACCCACTGGGCCTGGCCTGCCCCGAGATCCACTACGACGTGGGCGACTACGTGCGCAAGGGCGCGGCCGCCGCGCACAAGCAGCTGGAGCACATCGGCCAGCTCTTCGGCGCGACCGAGTTCAACATCACGAGCTCGCTCAACGCCAACAACCACATCATGGGCGGCACCATCATGGGCGCCGACAAGCGGGACTCCGTGGTCGACGGCGACTGCCGCACGCACGACCACGACAACCTCTGGTTGCCCGGCGGCGGCCCGATCCCCTCGGCCAGCGTGGTCAACAGCACGCTGACCATGGCGGCGCTGGGCCTGAAGGCCGCCGATGCGATCGGCCGCGCACTGGCGAAGGGCTGAGCCATGACGCTGCATTCACTGATCCGCCGCACCGCGTCGTCGCTGGGCCTCGCGATGCTGCTGGTGCACGCCGCGATGGCGCAGCAGGCCCCGCCCGCCGAACTGATCGACAAGGGCCGCCAGCTCGCGATCGCGGCCGACTGCATGGCCTGCCACACCGCGCCCGGCGGCAAAGGCAAGCCTTTCGCGGGCGGCTATTCGATCGAGTCGCCGCTGGGCGCCATCTACGCGACCAACATCACGCCCTCGAAGACGGCCGGCATCGGCGACTACAGCGAGGCCGAGTTCGCGCGCGCGCTGCGCCAGGGCGTGCGCCGCGACGGCGCGCGGCTCTACCCGGCCATGCCCTACACCGCGTACACGCAGCTCAGCGACGCCGACACCTCGGCGCTCTACGCCTACTTCATGCACGGCGTGGCGCCGGTCGACACCGAGGCCGCGCAGACCGCGCTGCCCTTTCCCTTCAACCTGCGCTTCTCGATGGCCGTGTGGAACCTGCTGTTCCTCGACGACCGCCGCTTCGAGCCCGATGCCTCCAAGAGCGCCGAATGGAACCGCGGCGCCTACCTGGCCGGCGCGCTGGGCCACTGCAGCGCCTGCCACACGCCACGCAATGCGCTCATGGCCGAGCAGGGTGGCCAGGCATTGGCCGGCGGCATGGTCGGGCCCTGGCTCGCGCCCAACATCACGTCGGACGCGGTGAGCGGCATCGGCGGCTGGAGCGAGGCCGAGCTGGTGCAGTACCTGCGCACCGGCCGGGTCGAAGGCAAGGCCCAGGCCGCGGGCGGCATGGCCGAGGCGGTGGAGAACAGCCTGCAGCACCTGCCCGAGGCCGACCTCCAGGCCATCGCCGTGTACCTCAAGGGCACCGTGCCGATCCGCGACAAGGCCGACGCCGAGGGCGCGAAGCCCGCGCATGCCTGGGGCGCGGCCTGGAGCAGCGAAGCGACGAAACGCGGCACCGCGCCCTTCAACAACCCGCAACGGCTCACCACCGGCGAGCAGCTCTACAACGGCTACTGCGCCAGCTGCCACCAGGCCAGCGGCGCGGGCAGCCGCAACCAGGCCTATCCCTCGCTGTTCCACAACACCGCGACCGGGCTCGCGAATCCGGCCAACCTGGTGGCGGCGATCCTCTACGGCGTGGACCGCAAGGTGGGCGACGCGCATGTGCTGATGCCGCGCTTCGATGCGCTGTCGTACGTCGATCCGCTGACCGATGGGCAGATCGCCGCCATCGCCAACCATGTGCTCATGCGCTACGGCAACAGCGCGGCCACGGTGAGCGAGCGCGACGTGGCCGTGGCGCGCGCGGGCGGCGCGAAGCCGCTGCTGGCGCGAGCGCAGCCCCTGATCCTGCCGGCGATGGTCGTGGCGGGGCTGGCGGTGCTCGCGCTGCTCAGCGTGTGGCTGCGGCGGCGTCGCGCGCGTCGTTGAGCGTCGAGCCCATGGGCGGCGCGATGTCCTCGAGCGATCGGCGCTCGGCGTCCACGCCCCAGCGCAGCGCGATCAGGCCCGCGCCGATCACCAGCGCCGCGCCGATCGCATAGCCGACGGCCACCGCGCCCCGGCTGCCGGTGTCGATCAGCAGGCCGAACAGGAACGGCGCCGCGAAGCCGCCGGCCCCGGTGCCCACCGCGTAGAACAGCGAGATGGCCAGCGCGCGCATCTCCAGCGGGAACACCTCGCTCACCGTGAGGTAGGCCGAGCTGGCCGCGGCCGAGGCCAGGAAGAACACGGCCGACCAGCACAGCGCCTGCGTCAGCGCATTCAACCAACCGGCCATGAAGGCCGCGCCGGTCAGCGCCAGGCCGACGCCCGACAGCACATAGGTCAAGGCGATCATCCTGCGGCGCCCCACGCGGTCGAAAAGCGGGCCCAGCAGCAGCGGCCCCAGCACGTTGCCGAGCGCGAAAGGGAAGATGTAGAGCGCCACGCGGCCGTCGGGCACGCCGTGGAAGCGCGTGAGCACCAGCGCGTAGGTGAAGAAGATCGCGTTGTAGAAGAAGGCCTGCGAGACCATCAGCGAGAGCGCGACCACACTGCGCTGGCGGTAGCGGTGCAGCAGCACTTCCGCCACCTGGCGCAGCGAGGGCGCGGCCTGGCGGGTGAACACCAGCTGCTGCGTCACCGGCGCCAGCGGCCCGTGCCGGGCCGCCACCTCGGCCTCGATGCGCGCGACCACGGCCTCGGCCTCGTCGGCGCGGCCGTGCGCGATCAGCCAGCGCGGGCTCTCGGGCACGTGGCGGCGCACCAGCAGGATGGCCAGCGCGAGCAGCGCGCCCAGGCCGAAGCCCGCGCGCCAGCCCCACACGGGGCCCAGCACGCGCGGGTCCAGCAGCACCAGGCTCAGGCCCGCGCCCAGTGCAGCCCCGACCCAGAAGCTGCCGTTGATCGCCAGGTTGACCCGGCCGCGCACGCGCGCCGGGATCAGTTCGTCGATGGCCGAGTTGATGGCCGCGTACTCGCCGCCGATGCCCACGCCGGTGAAGAAGCGGCACAGCGCGAAGAAGCCGAAGCCGGGCGAGAACGCCGTGGCGAAGCTGGCCACGGTGTAAACGGCCAGCGTGATCAGGAACAGCTTCTTGCGGCCCCAGCGGTCGGCCAGCCGGCCGAAGACCAGCGCGCCGATCACCGCGCCGCCGATGTAGAGCGAGCCGGCGCCGCCGATCTGCGCGGCCGTGAGCGCCAGCGTGTCGTCGCGCTCCAGCACGCCGCCCAGCGAGCCGACCAGTGTGACCTCGAGCCCGTCGAGCACCCAGGCCACGCCCAGCGCGATCACCACGCGCCAGTGCCAGCGCGACCAGGGCAGGCGGTCCAGGCGGGCAGGGATGTCGGTGGCGGTGGCGGTCGTCGTCGTCATGCGGCTGCTTTGCACTGTAGGCAGCAGGGCCGGGCCGGCGCTGTCGGCCAAGGCCCCGAATGCGGCGGCGGGTCGTCGGTTACGCTTGGCAACCTCGCCAAGCCACAGCCGCCATGCCGACCCTGTCCTCCGCCCTGGACCCTCGCTCCGTCATCGTCCTCGCCGGCGTGATGGGCTTGCTGATGTCGCTGGTGATGTTTTCCATGCGCCGCAGCTACCCCTCGAGCATCCGCGGGCTACGCGAATGGACGCTGGCGCCGCTGATGTGCTTCGGCAGCACGGTGCTGTTCGCCATGCGCGGCGTGCTGCCCGACGTGCTCACCATCCCGCTGGCCAACATGGTGCTGTTCCAGGGCTGCATCACCTACTACGCGGGCAGCCAGCTGTTCCTCGGCCATGAACGCGACACCCGCGGCTGGAGCATCGTGACGCTGGTGCTGGGTGCGGTGCTGTTCTGGTATTCGCAGTTCCAGCCCGACTACACGATGCGGCTGGCGGTCTTCACCGTCACCATCTCGGTGCTGTTCGCCTTCCATGCGCAGCTCTACCTGCGGCATCGCCTGTCGCACCTCGGCATGCGCGTGATGACCGGCCTGCTGCTGCTGCAGGCCACGGTGGCGGGGCTGCGCTTCGTCACCGTGCTGTTCGGCGCGGCCGGCTCCGACCTGCTCCAGCCCTCGTGGCTGCAGGTGATCTACATCGTGATGTATTCCTTCACCGCGCTGCTGATGAGCATCGCGGGCGTGCTGATGGCGACCGACCGCGTGCGCATCGAGTTCGAGTTCCTGGCCTCGCACGATCCGCTGACCGGCGTGCTCAACCGGCGCGCGCTGTTCGCGCAGGGCGAGAAGGCCTTCGCCCGCAGCCGGCGCGGCGAGGCGCCGATGGCCCTGCTGATGCTGGACGCCGACCACTTCAAGCGCATCAACGATGCCTTCGGCCACCAGACCGGCGACGAGGTGCTGCGTGAACTCGCGCAGCGCCTGCAGGAACCGCTGCCGGCCGCGGCGCGCCTGGGCCGCTACGGCGGCGAGGAGTTCCTCGCGGTGCTGCCGGGCCTGGCGCCCGACGCGGCCCATGCGCTGGCCGAGCGCCTGCGCGAAGGGCTGGCGCGGCCCTTCGAGGCCGGCTCGCCGCTGGCGGGCGTGGGCATCGACCGTCTCACGGTGAGCATCGGCATGGCCGCCTTCCAGGGCCCGGGCGACACGCTGGATGCGATGCTGGCGCGGGCCGATGCGGCGCTCTACCGCGCCAAGGCCGCGGGCCGCAACCGCGTCGAAGTGGCCTGAGCCCTACATCGCCCAGATGCGCGGCGCGCTGGCCGGCATCTGCCACAGCGCCGCGCGCCAGGCCTGCCAGACCTGGCGCAGCAGCTGCATCGCGGGCTCGACCACCGGCGCGAGCACGCGCAGCACCACCACCTCGGCATGCGGGCCGGTCGCGCCGGCGCTGGCGGCCAGCGGGTGCGCGTCGGCCAATGTGCGCGCGATCTCGAGCAGGGCCTCGCGCCGGGCGCGCGGGATCGGCGTGCCGGCGACGAAGAACAGCGAGGCGATGCAGCGGTGGCCGGCCAGGCCGATCGGGCTCTGCAGCAGGCGCTGGTCGGTGGCCTCGATGCGCCCGCGTTCGAGCCACACGCCCGGCACCTCGATGTGCTGCAGCAGGCTGCCGCGCTCGAAGGGCAGGTCGGCGCCGGGCAGGCCCAGCGCGCTCACGTCCCAGCCCAGCAGTTCGGCGCCGGGCGCGAGCGCCATGCGCAGCCGGTTCTCGGCGCGGCAGCCGCTGTAGCACAGCGCCTCGAGCGGCAGCCATTCGAGCCGGGCATCGGCCTCGAGCCGGATCTGCGTGCGCTGGACGGCCGCCTCGCCCTCGGAGCGGTAGAAGCGCGTGGCGCCGGGCGTGGTCACCAGGCCGTGGCTGCCGGGCGCGCCGGTGATGGCGATGTCCAGCGTGTCGCCGCCCACCAGCCCGCCGGGCGGATGCACCAGCACGTTGTGGCAGACCGCGTCACCCTCGGGGTAGAGGCTCTGGAGGATGCGCAGCGGGCCGTCGTGGCGAAAGCGTGCGACGCTGCGTTGGTTTTCGGCGCTGTAGTCGAGCGCGAGTCGGGCGTGCCATGGCATGGAGGGAGTCTAGGGCCTGTTCACACTATTTCCGGGGTCGCGAAGGCCTGCCATGGCGGGCCAATCAAGGCGCGTGACGCTGCGCGTGCTGCCGCACGCGCAAGGAACGCAACGCCGAGTGGCCCGTCATGGCAGGCCTTCCCGAAGGGTTGGTTGAGCCAGGGGCCGTCTGCGGCGTTGCCCGCGCTTGCAAGGCGCAAGCCTTGCTGCGCGCGTGCGCCTTGCATCCAGCCCCTGGCTCAACCAACGCGATCCCCGAAAATAGTGCGAACAGGCCCTGGAGCCTCAGCTTTTCCAGGCGCCTTCGTGCGCCGCGCTCGCCTCGTCGATCAGCGCCGGCCCGATGCATTCGATCGGATGCGGCGAGGCCGCGAACACGTCGCGGCAGGAGAGCTCGGCATCGCGCTGGTCCTGGCGCTCGCCGCGGAAGGCGCGCAGCCGCTCGGCGTCGATGCCGAACACCACGCGGCCGATGTTGGCCCAGAAGATCGCGCCGGCGCACATCACGCAGGGCTCTGCCGAGGAATACAGCGTGGCGCCGGCCAGCAGCGCGCGCTCGGGGCGCCTGGCCGCAAGCGCGCGGATCGCGCTGACCTCGGCGTGGCCGGTGCAGTCGCCGGTCTCGAAGGTGTTGTTGTAGCCCTCGGCCAGCACCTCGCCCTCGGCCGACACGATGAGCGCGCCGAAGGGCCGGTTGCCGCGCCGGCCCGCGGCATGCGACCAGAGGATCGCCTTGCGCAGGTAGCGGCCGTCGCGCTCGTCGAGGGTGGTTTCGCAGGGGAGGGTGAGGGATTGGAAATGCATGTCGGGACCTGCATCGATTCAAGCACGAGGCATGCCAATGTGCCGTGTCGCCCTCTGACGCGGGGGAAGGAGCGCAGGCATGGTGCGCAACTTGCTTGTGCATCGGCCCAGAGTAGAAGCGTTCAGCCGGCACGGTCGGCGGGAAATTGCTCTTTCACGCTTGTTCCCACGCAACCGAAGGAGTCCGCTCATGCTCGTCACCCGACAACCCGTCTTCCGCAAGTTCTGGCATGCGGTCATGCCGCTCACCGACCTGGCGCAGGGCCCCAAGCCGTTCCGGCTGCTGGGCGAGGACATCGTGCTGTTCATCGATGCCGACGGCCAGCCGGCCGCCCTGCGCGACCGCTGCTGCCACCGCACCGCGAAGCTCTCGAAGGGCTGGTGCGTCGATGCCCGGGGCCAGGCCTGCGCCTCGGGCGCGATCCAGTGCGGCTACCACGGCTGGACCTACGACCGCAGCGGCCAGGTGATCCGCATCCCGCAGTACGAGGCCGACCGAAAGATCTCGCCGGAGTACCGCACCACCGCCTACCACTGCACCGCGCGCTACGGCTACGCCTGGGTCGCGCTGGAAGACCCGATCGCCGACATCCCCGCCGTGCCCGAGTTCGACGACCCGGCCTACCGCACCATCTTCCAGTTCCACGAGGAGTGGCAGACCAGCCCGATGCGCGCGCTGGAGAATTCCTTCGACAACTCGCACTTCAGCTTCGTGCACCGCGCCACCTTCGGCGTGCCGGACAAGCCCAGGCCCAGCAGCTACGAGTTCGTCGAACGCGAGAACGGCTTCTATGCCGAGACGGTGATCGCCGCGGCCAACCCGGCGCGTTTCCATGCGATCAGCGGCGTGAGCGAGCCGGTGACGCAGCGCCACATGCGCAACGCCTACTTCCTGCCCTTCTCGCGCCGGCTCGACATCGAGTACCCCTCGGGCATCCGCCACATCATCATCAACTGCTTCACGCCCATCGACGACGGGCGCATGCAGCTGTGCCAATGGCTCTACCGCAACGACACCGAAGCCGACTGCCCGGCGCAGCTGCTGATCGAATTCGACCAGGAGATCACGCGCGAGGACAAGGACATCCTCGAATCGACCGACCCCGACGCGATGGTCGACACGCGCCGCCGCGGCGTCGAGTACTCGATGGAGTCCGACAAGCCCGGCATCCTGATCCGGCGCCACCTGATGCAGCTGCTGGCGAAGCACGGCGAGAGCGAAGTGCACCGCGGCACGCGCACCATTGCGCTCGCGCAGGCGGCCTGAGCGCGCCAGGGCGCGGCGCTACCATGGCCGCTCACTTCCCAGGAGCCTCCCCATGAGCATTTCAGTCCGCCGCGACGGCACCACCGGCACGCGCCACACCGTGCACGTGCGCAACCACGCCTTCGCGGTCGATGCCTCGCCCGCGGGCGGCGGTGCCGATGCGGGCCCTTCGCCGCACGACCTCTACGACGCCGCGCTGGCTTCGTGCAAGGCGCTCACGGTGCTGCTCTATGCGCAGCGAAAGAACATGCCGGTGGAGGACATCGAGGTGAAGATCGAGCGCGACGACAGCCAGGAACGCCAGGGCGTCTACCGGCTCAAGGCCTCGCTGCACGTCACCGGCGCGCTCGACGAGGCGCAGCGCGCCGAGCTGCTGCGCGTGGCCGCCAAGTGCCCGGTGCACCGGCTCATGGTCGACGTGAAGACCGAGATCGAGACCGGCTGGGCCGCCTAGCGGCCCGCGTCCAGCACCTGCAGCACCCGCCCGTCGCCGACGAAGGATTCGCCGACCAGCATCCGGAACACCGTGCCGGGCTGGAACTTGGGCAGCGCGAGCGCCGGCGTGAGGAACTCGACCGGCAGCACCTGCGCCGTGCCGCGCCGGAACGAACCGCCTTCGGGCACCTGCCATTTGCCCGAGAAGCCCTCGTTGCCGAGCACGAAGGCGCAGTGATGCTCGCCCTCGGCGATGGCGATGTCCTCGGCCGGCACCGAGGGCGGGCGCAGCGTGAGCTCGACCTGCACCTGCGCCCGGAAGGGCGCGGCCTCGGCGAAGGTGGCGACCGGCGCTTCCACCGCGGGCTTGCGCTTGACGCGGCCGATCAGCCAGGCGATCACGTTGCCGATCACCGGAATCCACAGCAGCATCAGCAGCGTGCCGATGTCGCGCGCAGTGGTGCCGGGAGCGCTCAGGTGCCGCAGCGCGGCGCCGCCCAGGGCGACGCACAGGAGGAGGATGACGATGAGTTGGCGGCGGGCTTGGATTTGGGTCATGGAGGCGAAGGGCGAAAGGCCGGCGCCACTGTAACCACTTGGGGATCGGGCCCGCTCAGCTGGCGCCGTCGCGCGCCCAGAAACCGCGGTGCGTGGCCGTCATCTCGTCGGCCACCTCGGGCACCGGGCCGATCACCTCGACGGGCTTCTGCCCGCGCGCGAAGACCTCGCGGCAGGGAAGGCTCAGCGTCGGGTTCTCGGGGTGGTTGCCGGTGAGCGCGAGCAGCGCGGATTCTTCA
>Ga0182008_10000693_pt1 | contig 24266 bp, 23 predicted proteins | sample Sormic07211129_1_FD_120482 | JGI IMG/M metagenome (GOLD analysis project Ga0182008, IMG submission 120482) | Rhizosphere microbial communities from Sorghum bicolor, Mead, Nebraska, USA - 072115-129_1 metaG | ecosystem: Host-associated > Plants > Roots > Rhizosphere | place: USA: Nebraska...
AAAACTGGCAGAAGGCTCTAAGGTTAAAACGTAAGTTAGTGTAGCAATTAAAAAGCAGATCCAGCCTACTATATTATTAACTTTTGAATAATTCATTGGTTTGTTTAATGATATTAAAAAATGTCTTCACATAAAAATGCTGCCGAAATTAACTATTCTAGTCGATAAAACAGGTAAATTTTTGTATTGATTTAACAATTTTTAACGGCTTTAGGGCTTTAACATAAAGGATTTTAATTTAACAGAAAGCAAAAACCCATAAGCAGAAAGGCGAAATCCGCTTATGGGTTACATCTAGAATGTTTTTTGCCTATCCTTCAGCAAACGGAGTAAACCTTACAATCAGGTCGTTATATTTTTTTTCGAGGCTTTTGCTCAGGCTTACCTGTTTAAATGCATCTGTTAGTTTGACCATTTGGCCTAAATAACCCAGGTAGAAACGCACATTCTGCTCTGATGATAGCTGGTTTTTGCTCTCCGAAACATCAGCCAGGTGAGTAAGTTCCTTATCTATATAATCGGCTGTTTTTTTGACCATAACATTTGCACGGTTTAAATCATTTAACCGATACAGGTTTTCGGTAAAATAATAGGTGCTCATCACCTGGCGCATGCTGTAAAATTTAGCCGGAATTACTTCAAAATACTTGTTGGCCACTTTCTTGCTCTCCGCAATTTTACCTTCATTGATAAGTCCGGTTAATAAACCATTAAACATATTCGATACCATGGTTACATCATCGGCAGATTGCCTGTCTAAATGGTTGGCATATTTGATGTTACCGAAGCCATAAACATTCATCAGGTTGTTGTATAAGGGTTTCAGATTTACCCGATCAAAATCCTGTGTAATTGTAGTATCGGGTTTTAGGGGAAGCAGCCTTTTATTTAGACCTTCAGAATAAAGGTATTGATTAAGTCCCAGATATTGCTCGTTCGGCATGGCTCCGGTAAAGTAAATTGGCCGTTTCCAGTTATTGTGCGTTAAAATATCAAATAATGCCAGGGTACCTTTCGTTACAAAATTCGAATTGTAGGTCCATTCCATACTGCTTGCTATTTTGCCGGCATCTTCTTTTGGTACGGTTCCCGTATCCAATACCTGCTGCGGACTTACCGCCAGTTTAAGGTTTTTGGTTGGTAGCACATTATATTTAGAACCATCTGTCATGGTTACCTTATCCTCGTCATGATCCGATAGCAATACATCTAGAATCTCCTTTAACTCAATATGCTGTGCAATTTTATAATCCTGATAATACATGATATCCCTCGTGCCTTCCACGTATTGCTCATGTTTTAAGGTGATAGGCAAGGGGGCAGATTCATTTTGTTTTTTTCTCATCCCATCAATGTACCAATCGGCTGTAAATAAACTTAAATTCACCACGCGCACATCGGGACGGATATTTTCTACTTCCTGTGCGTACCAAACCGGATATGTATCGTTATCGCCATAGGTAAACAAGATGGCATTAGGTGCGCAGGATTTTAGATAGTTTACCGACATATCTCTCGCTACATGGCTGTCAGAACGATCGTGGTCGTCCCATCCCTGGTTGGCCATCATTACAGGTGCGCCAAACAAGGCTATCGCGGTAGCCAAAATACTGGCACGCAAAGGTGTTAAATTTTGGAATACCCAGTCTTTTAATCCGAATACCCCTAATCCGATCCATATGGCAAAAGCGTAAAACGAGCCAACATAAGCATAATCCCGCTCGCGGGGCTCAATAGGAACAGAATTTAGATAAACAACTATAGCTACCCCGGTAAATACAAAAAGCAAACCGATAATGCCTGCGTCTTTTTGGTTGCGCTTAAAATGCCATATGGCACCAATTAAACCAATAATTAAAGGTAAAAAGAAAAATCTATTGTATGCTTTATTTTCTATGATGGATGGGGGAAGGTTTTTTTGATTGCCGAGCCTGATGGCATCCAACGGTTTTATGCCGCTTAACCAATTGCCGTCTTTTCCACCAAACTGCCCGTCTTCATTATCCTGTCTGCCCACAAAATTCCACATAAAATACCGCATGTACATTTGCCCGGCCTGAAAAGAAAACAGGTATTTTAAGTTATCCAGTAGTGTAGGTTTGTGTTCATCATCAAAACCCATGTAACTTTTATAAAAATTAATGTGTTCAGGTTTATCGCTGTACATGCGTGGCAGTAAAGTTTTATCGGCAAAAATATATTCAGATTTTGTGCCCGCAGGTTCATATTTTTTATCGCCTTTGCGGATAATCTTTCCCGTTTCTTTAACTCCGGTTTTTTCTGAATTGTAATTTTCTCCGTAAAGCAGCGGCCTGTCTCCGTATTGATCTCTGCCCACATACCTCGAAAAAGAAAATACATTATCTACATTATAGTTGTTTAAATTTGGTTTAGCCTGTGCCCTGATGATCAGGAGCGCAAAAGAGCTATACCCAAAAAGCAACAGAACGGAAAACAACATCACCAGGTTTAACACCCTTTTATTTTTAAGGATAGAATACCGGATGCCATAAACCAGGCTTCCGATAACGAGCACTGCAAAAAACAGCAGGCCTGTTCCAAAGCCTAAGCCCATGGTATTGACAAAAAAGTAATCGAAGCTTGCGGCAATAGATATGACATATTGAATGATGCCAAATTGGACCACTGCCAGCACAGCAATTGAAACAAAAAATACCTTTAAAATACTTTGCCAATTAGGCGATGGGTTCTTTTTGAAATAATAAACAAATATTAAAGCAGGGATGGTTAGCAGGTTTAAGATGTGTACGCCTATAGAAATCCCCATGATGTAGGCTACAAAAAGTAACCAGCGGTCTGATTTTGGTTCATCAGCCTGTGATTCCCATTTTAATATGCCCCAGAATACGATGGCTGTACAAAGCGACGACATGGCATAAACCTCGGCTTCCACTGCTGAAAACCAGAAACTATCAGAAAAAGCATAAGCCAATGCCCCAACCAAACCGGCGCCCATAATCCCGATGGTTTTTTGAGTGGTGATTATCTCTCCTTTTTGAATTACTGTTTTCTTGGCCAGTGCAGTAATGGTCCAGAATAAAAAGAGGATAGTACCTGCACTTGCAAGTGCAGAAGAAATATTAATAAAATAGGCTACTTTGGTTTTATCGGCGAAAGCAAGTATAGAAAATAATCTTTGGATCATAGATACTATCGGAGCACCAGGCTGGTGAACCACTTCCATTCGGAACGCTGAAGAAATGAATTCGCCACAATCCCAGAAACTTACAGATTGATCTAAAGTTAAGATGTACGTGAGTGTGGCAACAATAAAACAGAGCCAGCCTCCAATGGTGTTGATCCTTGAGTAATTCATAGTTTAATTTTAGTCTTTTGATAATAAATGATTTATGTGGTTCGTGGTAAAAAAAGTCGCATAAAAAAAGAAAATGTTGCATGCTATATGATGATTTTTTTATCTTTGCATCGCAAACAGGAACAACAGGAAAGAAATTAAAAATATTTTAAAATCACTCTTGCATATTTAAAATAAGGTTCCTACATTTGCATTCCCTTTCGAGGAGAATATCCTTGAGAAAGCTTGTCCGATAGTATAAGGGTAGTACAACGGTTTTTGGTACCGTTTGTCTTGGTTCGAATCCAGGTCGGACAACAAAATTTAATAACGGATCATGTTTTAAACAGACATGATCCGATTTTTTTTAACCGTAACTACACGAACCCATGCCATTGCAGTTTAACCCGGTAAAGCTTTTTTCCGGAACAGGTTCTAAAGGATTATCACTTAAGATTGCCGAACATTACGGCAAGCCACTTGGTAGCGTAACCATCCACAAATTCAGTGATGGCGAGTTTCAACCTTCCTTTGATGAGTCAATCCGTGGTAGTGATGTTTTTCTAATCCAGTCTACTTATCAGCCCAGTGATAATTTAATGGAACTTTTGCTTATGGTTGATGCTGCTAAAAGAGCATCGGCACATTATATTACAGCAGTTGTTCCTTATTATGGTTTGGCCCGTCAGGATAGAAAAGATAAACCGCGTGTGGCAATCGGTGCCAAATTGGTAGCTAATTTATTAAAATCGGCAGGTATTCACCGCATCATGACGATGGATTTACATGCTGCACAGATACAGGGTTTCTTTGATATTCCGGTTGATCACCTGGATGGATCGGTAATTTTCGTGCCTTATATCAAAAGTTTGGGCTTAAAAAACTTAACTATTGCATCGCCAGATATGGGTGGTTCATACCGGGCACGTACTTTTGCCAAGTTTTTTAATGCTGAGGTGATTATTTGCGATAAACGCCGTAAACGTGCTAATGAAATCGAATCCATGTCGATTATCGGTGAAGTAACAGGACAGGACGTGGTGTTAATCGATGATATTTGTGATACTGCCGGAACTTTATCAAAAGCTGCGGCGTTGATTATGGAAAATGGTGCCGCAAGTGTCAGGGCCGTTTGTACGCATGCTGTATTATCTGGTAAAGCAGTTGAAACGGTAGAGAATTCGGTACTAACGGAATTGATCGTAACAGATACCATCCCGTTGAAACAGGAAAGTCCGAAAATTAGGGTGCTCAGTACAGCTAGTTTATTTGCAAGGGCAATTGCCAATGTAAACGAACATGGGTCGATTAGTGACCTGTTTAGGGTTTAGTTGGGTAAAATGTAGAAACTGGTTAATCGGTTAATTGTAGATATTTTCAGTTAACCAATTTGAACAATTAACCGGTTAAACAATAAAGAGAGTTAAATAAAGGTTGAAAGTAGGAGTTGAAGGCTTATGGTCTTGATACCCGATACTTAATACTGACTACTAATAAATATAAAATAAAAATAAAATGAAAACAATCGCAATTAGCGGTTCTCTAAGAGAGAACGTAGGGAAACGCGATGCCAAGGAACTTCGTTACGAAGGTAAAGTTCCGGCGGTATTGTATGGTGGAAAAGAGCAACAACACTTTGCTGTAGTTATTGCTGACTTAAGAGAAGTTATTTATACCCCGGATGTAAACTTTGTGGAAATTGATGTAAATGGTGTTAAAACCAAAGCTATCGTAAAAGATACGCAGTTCCACCCACTTACCGACGTATTATTACACATCGATTTTCTTCAGTTATTTGATGACAAAGAAATCGTTATGGAGATCCCGGTTAAATTAACAGGAACTTCTCCAGGTGTTAAAATGGGGGGTAAATTAATCCAAAAATTACGTAAACTACGTGTTAAAGCATTACCAGCTAACATGCCTCAAAACGTAGAAGTAAGCTTAGAGAAACTAGAAGTTGGTAGTTTATTCCGTGTTCGTGATCTGAAAGGTGAAAAATACGTGATCACCAATACTCCTGAAGATACGATCGTTTCTGTTGCAATGTCTAGAGCATTAAAACAAGCAGAAACTGAAGCTGCTAAAGGTAAAAAATAGTAAGCTGATCTCACAGATTACTGTGATTACACAGATTTTAAAAGCGGTGCAAAAGCAATTTTGTACCGCTTTTTTGTTTTTAATGCGTAGTGGCTATTTTAAGCTTTGGTCTTTGGTCTTTTTGCTTTTACCTTAAACCTTCAGCCTTCCCGCCTTCAGCCTTTTTATTTATCTTTGCCCCATGAAATATCTTATAGTTGGCTTAGGAAATATCGGACCGGAGTATGCACACACCCGACATAATATTGGTTTTGATATTGCTGATGAACTGGTTAAAGGTTTAGGTGGTAGCTTCGATAATATCCGTTTGGCTTATTATGCTGAAGTAAGTTTTAAAGGTAAAAAACTGCATGTGATTAAGCCAACCACCTTTATGAACTTAAGCGGTAAAGCCGTAAACTATTGGATGAAAGAGTTAAAAATAGCGCCGGAAAACGTGTTAGTGGTGGTTGATGACCTTGCTTTACCTTTAGGCAAATTAAGACTTAAACTGCAAGGCTCCAGCGCTGGCCATAACGGCCTGAAAAGCATAGAAGAAGTTTGTGGCGGGCAAAATTACGCACGCCTTCGTTTTGGCATCGGAAACGATTACCCAAAAGGCAGGCAGGTTGATTTTGTATTGGGTTTGTTCGATAAAAATGAACAGTTAGCACTTCCTGCGTTAATCGATAAAAGTGTGAAGCTAATTAAGAGCTTCGTTACCATTGGGCCTGCTCATACGATGACGGCTTTTAATAAATAGATAGTTAATTTGTGTGACTTCATGCTGTCATCCTGAGCGCAGCGAAGGATCTTTTGCAATTTAAATCTGTAAAAAAAAGGAGTGTGGTCAAGATTGCTTGAAGAGCAATTGCAGAAGCTCTTTTTAATGTTTGTCCCTGCTTTCCGCTACAAGTCCTCGCTGCGCTGTGGGCTTTCCATTTCAATCAGGTCTAGAACGCAGTGTCTATGCTTCTATTGGAGGTAGAATTACATAGTTTTATATAAATTTCTTTTCTAGTCCAATAGCTATTGTGTAATTACAGCATATTAATTGACTGAAAACATCTTCTATGTAAACGTTATCACGGAACGGATCAAGCTGAAGAATTTCCTTTTTCTGCATCATGCAACCCAAAATAGCCTTACCGCCTGCGCCACCTAAACCCAATCGAAGTGGTTCCGGTTCTTATCGATAATTGCCGTTACGGGATTAATCAGCTCCGGAAGTAACGGAGCGCGGGGCTGCACTAACCTAAAAGCATCTGCAACTGATTTCCAGCAAAGAAATCAGTTTTATCATAAATTTGGCGAGGCAAATGTATCGCTTTGCGATATTATTCTGATTCGATAGCTACAAGATTCATTTCAGGGGGGCATTTATCAGTAAAGATGCTGAAATAAATTCAGCATGACGAATTTTGTGTGAGATAACAGCTGCTAAAGAATGCCTTTAAACAGAAAAGATCATCTTTCGATGATCTTTTCTGTAAATATTTTTTAGTTATGGTTTATTTAACTTTTTCCTGAGCTCTTGCAATGTAAGCATCAATTAACTGTGCTTCTGCACTTTCCGGATACTGTGTTTTTACTTTAGTATAAGCTTCAACAGCACCTTTAAAGTCATTTTGACTTTCGTTAACCAACCCTAATTTTTTTAAGAACATTGGTGAAGTAAATTTACTCGCTTTATCAGCCGCTTTTTTATAATAGGTGGCCGCTTGTTTATAGTCTTTCAATTCGCTGTAAGCATCACCTAATAGGCCTAAAGCCAATGGGTCTGCAACCGGGCTGCCAGTAGCGCTATATTTGCTTAGAGCCTCTATAGCTTGTTTATATTCGCCCTTACGTAGATAAATACCACCTAAATAAAGGTTAGCCAGGTTTGCCGATTTTGTGTTATCATATTCTTTGGCAATTTGCTCAAAACCTGGATAACCACCTTCACCTTTAACTGCCCTGTTCGATAATGAATCTACGCCAACAAACTGCTCTGCTTTGTACATTTTGCTGGCGGCTTCTTCAGCACGACCTTTTAAATACACGCCTTGATACCAAAGATATATTAAAACTAATAAAACTACAGCACCTGCTATAAACAGTAAGCTCTTATTATTCTCTTGTAAAAATGAACCTTTTTTAGTTGGTTGAATTGTCTGGTTATCTGTTGTAGACATGTTTGTTTAAAAAATTTAAGATTGCAAAAATACATTTTTCAATCAAAGTATCAACCTTTATTTTGAAGTATTTAATTAAACATTAGTTAATTAGGCTTTCAGATCGTAGAACCATTAAGATCTTTAGCGTAACAAGCTAATTAGTGTATTAAACCAGGTTTGGTTGTCGCTAAAAATACCGGTGTGGTTAATTACCAGGTACACGGTTTGGCTTTCAGCGTTGCTTACAACAGATTTGATTCTAATGGGCTGCCAGAATGCGCCGAAGTTTTTAGCAGATGAAGCCGGAAATAAATCGTCAAAACCCATATAAACCTCTTCTATATGAGATAGTGGTAGCTCCAATTGTTCCTCTCCGGTTATAAAAATGCCATTGGAGGCAAGTAAGATATCGCCCTCGTGGTTGTGAACGGGCTTTAAAAACGAGAATATCTTAGCGATTTTTTTAATCCAGTTCGAATTTTTATCGTTGTTCAGTTCATGGTCATAAGACCATAGGACATTTCCTTCTAACATTTTTTGTGCAACCATTGATTCCTCCTTTCGATGAAAGTACAATTTTTTTAAATGTTATTAACGTTTATTTTAAACAATGGGTTTTAAGAAGTTAAAAAACGGTAAATTTGTGACATATTTATGTGGTTAAAAAATATTACCCTTCTAAATTTCAAGAATTATACAGATGCAGATCTCCATTTCTCGGAAACTGTAAATGTGTTTACGGGTAATAATGGCGCCGGAAAAACGAATATGCTGGATGCGATTCACTACCTCTGCTTATGTAAAAGTTACTTTAATCCCATAGATAGCCAGCAGATCAAAGCCAATGAAGAGGTTTTCATGATTCAGGGCGATTTTAACCGCAATGAAAAAAACGAAAAAATTTCCTGTGGTGTAAAGCGAAACCAGAAAAAGCAATTTAAGCGCAACAAAAAAGAATATGAGAAACTGGCCGATCATATTGGCCTCTTTCCGGTGGTAATGGTTTCGCCCTATGACGTAAACCTGATTATGGAGGGAAGTGAAGAGCGGAGAAAGTTTATCGACAATGTGATTTCACAAACTGATGCACATTACCTTGATCAATTGATCACCTATAACCGTATTCTGTTAAACCGGAATGCTTTACTAAAACAAATCGCCGTTACCAGGAAGTATGATCCTACGCTGCTCGAAATTCTGGATGAACAATTGGTAATAGCCGGAAATAAAATATTCGCCACCCGCAAAGCTTTTATGGATGAGTTTATTCCCTTGTTTAACCAATATTATACTTACATTACCGAAAACAGAGAGCTTGTAGAGCTGAATTATCAATCGCAGCTGAATGATGCTGCTTTTGAAGATTTGTTACAAAAATCAGTGGAAAAAGACAGGGTATTGGAGCGGACGACAACTGGCATACATAAAGATGAACTGGCTTTTATTATCAGCGGGATGCCTTTAAAAAAGTTTGGCTCGCAAGGACAGCAAAAGTCTTTTTTAATTGCCTTAAAAATTGCTCAATATGCTTATCTCGCTAAAAACAAAGGGTTTAAGCCTTTGCTTTTGCTGGATGATATTTTTGATAAGCTTGATGATAACCGCGTTCAAAAATTAATGCAAATGGTTTCACATCACGATTTTGGGCAAATATTTATTACAGATACAGGAAAACAACGGGTAAAATCAATTTTTGAAAAAATAGAAGTTGATGTAACTTTGTTTGAAGTAGATAACGGAACAATACAAAATGCGTAAACCCAACGATGTTACGGTGAAAGATGCCATCAGCAAAATGCTGGATGTGTACCGTTTGCGCCGAAAGTTTGATGAAACTTCAATCTTATCCATCTGGCCAGAAATAATGGGTACCGCAATTGCCAACAGAACCAAACAGATTTACATTCATGACAAGAAGCTGTTTTTGAGGATCGAATCTTCTGTCATTAAAAATGAGCTGATTATGGTGCGGCAGGGAATCATTCAGAAATTAAATGAGCATGCCGGTAGCGAGGTGATCACCGAAATGGTGTTTTTATAAAGCATAATAAAAGGGCAAAATGCTATTCTTTGCCCTTTATATTTTAATAGGGATGATCATCCCGACTAACTACGGTAGACCTTGGACTCAAGACTAAACTAACTCCTGCCTCCGCCAAATATTTTGGCCAAAATCCAGATTACCAGCGCAACCACCACTACAACTACAATTACGCCTACCCAAACGCCGGCTTTAAAGATACCTTCTACCAGTTCACAACTGCTTAAGGTGGTGCATAAAAATGCAATCAGTACTAAAGGGAATGCTCTTTTCATATTTATGTTAATTTGTAATAGCTAACATTGAAGACCCAATAAAGTTTTAATAATGGAGTTATTTAGCCCGATTCTAAAGAAATTGTTGTTTAGTGGTGTCAGATGTTACCATCTGGATACGATTAAAAAGTCCTTTTTAGCTAACTGTGATTTTAGTAGTGTCGGATTCTCCCATTTGATTAACTCAGTAGATATATGTCAGATGTTTCCATCTGACACAATAATATAGTTCTTTTGAAAGAATGCCTTATTTAAACAAACAGTCAGCTGGTAACAGCCGACTGCACAGTAATTGACTTAGTAGATTTCTCGATTTCGTTGCACTCCGCTCGAAATGACGGACTAAGGATTATGCTAAAAAAAACAGTAATCACTACGAGAACGCTGTGGAATGCCTGCCCGTAAAGGCGGTGAGAGATCTGCTTAGATAGATTTAGCTTCGCCGAGTCTCCGGGTTCTCGACTTTGTTATAGTTCGCTCGAAATGACGAATAGCGGATCTATTTTCCGTTAACCTTTAACAGTTCGACTTCAAAAATCAAAGTGCTGTAAGGTGGAATGTCCTGTCCTGCCCCGCGTTCGCCGTAAGCCAGGTTGTAAGGGATAAAAAACTTGTATTTTGAACCTGCAGGCATGAGTTGTACGCCTTCTGTCCAGCCCGGAATCACACGATTCAGCGGGAAAGAAATCGGCTCCCCTCTATCGTAAGAGCTGTCAAATTGTTTTCCATTCAATAATGTGCCCTTGTAATGCACCAGTACTGAATCTGTAGCCTGTGGTTTAATACCTGTACCAGCCGTTAAAACTTCGTATTGTAAGCCACTCGCAGTTGTTTGTACACCTGCACGTTTTTTGTTCTGTTCTAAGAAATCTTGTCCTTCTTTCATAATTGGTGCGTATTTAATTTTATTTGCTGCTTCTTCAGCTTTGTTTTTTATGGATGATGCCTTTGCCAGTGCTTCATTTATACATTGCTGCGCTTGTTGTTGGTTTAATACAACCTTACCGCCGGTAAATGCATCTTTCAGGCCTTTTAACAATACTTCGTAATTTAAGGTAGAAAGGCCAGTTGTTTTTAAACCGGCGCCAATTGAAGTTCCAAAAGCATAACTGGTAGAGTCTAAGGCAGATTTTAAACCAGTAGCAGTAACTGATTTTTTGCTGATTGTGGTTGGTTTTTTTGCAGCTGTTTTTTTTGCTGCTGTTTTGGTTTGTGCATAAGATGCAACAGCGATACCAGATAAGCATACCGCTAACAAAATTCGTTTCATTATTTATGTTATGATGTAAGTATTTCCAACAGGTTTAAATGATGGATGATATTCAGGTCCGAAAGATACAAAATAGATAAAACAATAAAACCCCGAATATTCGGGGTTTTATTGTAAATTTTTTGTGTCGGCAATTAGAAACGTTCGTCTGCTTTGAAGAAGAAGTTACCTTCAATTTCCGCATTTTCATCAGAATCTGAACCGTGAACAGCATTTGCATCGATTGATTTTGCATATTTCTGACGGATTGTACCTTCTGCAGCTTCAGCCGGGTTGGTTGCACCAATCAATTTTCTGAAATCTTCAATCGCATTGTCTTTTTCCAAAATAGCTGCAACGATAGGTCCTGAAGACATAAAGCTTACTAAATCTTTGTAAAAAGGACGCTCAGCGTGCACCGCATAAAACTGTCCGGCAGTTTCTTCATTAAGTTTAGTATATTTTAATGCAATGATTTTGAAACCAGCATTAGTAATGTCGTTGATGATTGATCCAATATGGCCGTTTGCTACTGCATCAGGCTTAATCATGGTAAAAGTTCTGTTCGTGCTCATTGTGTTTTGATATCAATTTTTCTGCAAAAATACGTTTTAATTGACGAATAACCAATACAACTTGTTTTTCAGTTGAAAATGGATGATCGTAAAGCGAAAATAGCTTTTTAGGCTTGTTTTTGATTCATAATTCTGCCGATCTTTTATCCCTACTTTAAATATCTCTGATGCTACGGCCAATGCTCAGCCTAAAATCTTTAAATCCTAATCAATCCTATTTTAAATTTACTTAGCTTTGCAACGCAAAAAATATATGCTTACACTAACTGAATTAAAAACATTATTGGCTACGCCACAACGAATTGTGATCACTACACATCACAAACCCGATGGCGATGCGATGGGATCATCCCTGGGTTTATATGGATATTTAATTCAAAAAGGCCATCATGTAACGGTAATTACCCCAACCGATTACCCTACTTTTTTGCATTGGATGCCAAATAACAGCGATGTAATTGTTTTTACAGAAGCGCAGGAAAAGTCGGCACAATTGGTGGATGAAGCCTCACTCATATTTTGCCTAGATTTTAATACCCTAAGCCGTATCAATGAACTAGGCGAACTGGTTAGGGCTTCAGGTGCTAAAAAGATCATGATTGATCATCACCTTGAGCCAGAAGATTTTGACGATTACCGCCATTGGGATATCAATGCCTGTGCTGCTGCACAACTGGTTTATGATTTTATTGTAAATCAGTTACAGGACGGCGAGCTAATTAATAAAGATGTAGCCTCTTGCCTTTACACGGGTATAATGACTGATTCAGGATCTTTCCGCTTCTCGTCAGCAACAGCCGAAGTATACCGTATTGCCGCGAACCTGATCGATTTAGGGGCAGACCAGTCGAAAATCCATGAATTGGTATACGATAACTCAAGCGAAAACAGATTACGCTTTTTAGGCTATTGCCTGTCTAATAAACTAGAGGTGTTAAGAGATTACAATACCGCCATCATTTCGGTTAACAAGGAAGAACTGGCACAGTACCATAGCATTACCGGCGATACGGAAGGTGTGGTAAACTATGCCCTTTCGATCAATGGCATCCGCTTGGCAGCCTTAATTGTAGAACGTACCGATAAGGTTAAATTATCTGTGCGGTCTACAGGCGATTTTCCGGCCAACGAAATCTGTAAGAAATATTTCAATGGCGGTGGGCATAGAAATGCGGCAGGCGGTGCATCAGAAAAACCTTTGGCTGATGTGGTAAACGAATTTAAATCAATATTAGCAGAATATAAAGCGCAATTGATCGCTTAGGAAACAAGAAATAAAACAATAAAAATTTTAAAAAGTCAAATTAATAAATGAAAAAGGGAATTATTATTCTAGCAGCAGCTACTTTAGGTTTAGCGGCATGTAAACAAGAAAAAAAGGGAGCTGGTGGCTTACTATATACTATTCACCACTCAGCAGGTAACGAAAAAATCAAAGAGGGTGATATCGTTAAAATGAATTTTATTCAGAAAAATGATAAAGATTCAGTTTTATCAAGCACTTTCGATAGCGAAACACCTGCAGTATTTCCTGCACAGAAAAAAATGTATGCTGGCGATATGAACGATGTTTTAACATTGTTTGGAGAAGGTGATAGTGCTACTTTCAAAGTAAACCTGGATACGATGGCATTTCATAGTAAACAGCCAAAACCAGAGCAGTTCAAAAATGATAAATACATTACTTTTACAGTAAAAATCGAAAAAGTATTCAAGAAAAAAGCTGGCGAAGCTGACTCAACCTTTAACAAAAGAGCGCAGGAGTTTTTCCAGGCTGATTATAAAGCAACTTCTGAAAAAAAGAAAGCTGCTGAACCGGCTAAATTAAAAGCTTATTTAGATGACACTAAACTGGCTACAAAAACTACGGCAAGTGGTTTACATTACATCATCGAAAAACCAGGAAGTGCAGAGAAACCAGCTTTAGGTGATACCGTATTAATTGATTATACTGGTAGAGTAACTAAAAAAGGTAAAGACGGTAAATACAAAATCTTCGATACTAGTGATGAGAAACTGGCTAAAGCAGAAAACGAATTTAAACCAGGTAAACCTTATGGTCCTCAGAAAATGCCGGTTGGTGGTACAATTCCAGGATTTACTGAAGCTTTACAATTAATCGGTAAAGGTGGTAAAATCAAAGTAATTATCCCTTCTAACTTAGGTTATGGCGAGCAAGGTGCACCACAGGTTGGTATCATGCCTTTCAGCCCGATTGCTTTCGATCTTGAAATCAAAGATATCATTAAAGGAAAATCAACCCCGGCAACTTCAGCTCCGGTAACAACCGCTCCGGTTAAAAAATAGTTATTAAAATATATTTTAAATCCTGCTTGTTTTGATAAGCAGGATTTTTTTTGCCTTTTTTTTGACGTTGAACCGAGAAATAAAACTTTACAAAGATTCTTAAAAACGTATTATAGCCTATCTTTGTATCATCAGATAAAGTAGCCTGCTATCCAAAAATGGATGAGGAGCTGGTTTTTAATTAAAATATAAATGAAAAAAGGAATAATTATTCTCTTGGCAGCGGTATCAGGCCTATCTGCCTGTAACAAGTTCGAAAAGGGTGAAGGAGATATGACTTACAAGATCTATAAAAGTGAAGGTAAGCCAAAAATTCAGGAAGGCGACTATGTAAAGTTAAACGGCGTTCAAACAGTAGAAACCAATACCAATCCAGATTCGGTAATGGTAAATACTTATGACAATGAACGTCCGGCTTTCTTTGCCATTAGCAAATCGATGTTCAAGGGCGATTTGGCCTCCGGGTTAAAACTGCTTGGCGAAGGAGATAGCGCCGTTTTTAAATTGAACCTGGATTCAATGGAGAAATATTCAGGCCAGCCGAAACCTAAAGGATTAAAATCAAACATCGCATCGTTTACCATTAAAATTGAGAAGGTTTTACACAAGGGAAAAGATGCCGACTCGATTTTTGAGGCAAAAAAACGACTTTTTTTCGAAGCGGAATACAAAGCCTTAAACGAAAAAAACAAAACGGTAGAACCTGCCAAAATAGCTAAATACGTTGAAGAGAATAACCTAAAGGTAACCACTGCTCCATCTGGTTTACAGTATGTAATTTACGCTCCGGGTAACTCAGAAAGAGCAACCTTAACCGATACGGTGTTAATGGATTATACCGGCCAGTTTACCAATAAAAAATCGAACGGTGCATTAAATGTTTTTGATACTTCAAATGCCAAAATTGCAAAAGAGTCCGGGATTTTTTCTGAAAACGTACAGTATGTACCACGGAGCTTACCATTAGGGCAATTGCCACAAGGTGTAATCCAGGGTATTCAGCTAATCGGGGTTGGTGGTAAGATCAAAATGATTTTGCCTTCGAAATTGGGTTTTGGCGAAAATGGCGGCGGACCCATTAATCCATTTACACCCTTGGTATTTGATGTAGAGCTAAAAGGTATCATCAAGCCAAATGCGGCAGCGCCACTGGCGAAATAAATTTATCCTATAAAGCAGTGGCTGTATCATAAATATTGGAATTGTCATCCTGAGCTTGTCGAAGGACTTGCTTTAAATGTCTTACATGGCGTTTCGACAGGCTCAACGTGACAAATTAAAGGTAGGTTACGATTTATATTGCAACCTATGCTTTTTATTATTTGAAAAAAATGCTAACCAACTAATTGACCTCTGCAAGGTTTTATTTTAAGCCCAATCCTTAAAAGGCCTAACCGTTAAGTTGGAGTTATAATATTTTTCTTCTGTTGTTACCTCTTTACCTATCCAGTCGGGTAAGTCAAAAATTTCATTTTCGCTTTCCAGCTCAATTTCGGCAACAATCAAACCTTCGTTATCACCCGTAAATACGTCTACTTCCCAAAGTTTGCCATTAAACTCAATTTCGTAACGGGTTTTCGAAAGTTCGGAAACAGCAAAACTATCCAACAGTTCTGTGGCTTCGCTAACCGGAATTTCATATTCATATTCCAATCGTGTGGCACCAATAGTTTGGCCTTTTATGGTCAAAAAACCTTTGCTTTCAGTTGCCCTTACCCGTATTGTTTTGGCTTTATCCGTTAGCAGATAACCCTGCCTCAAAAGTCTCCCTTCTGGCTTAACCAGATCATCCCACTTTTGCTGATCAATTAAAAACTTGCGCTCTATTTCTTTTCCCATTTTATCTTGTCCTTTTCTGTAGTTCCGCAACAGGCATGCTGATCAATCTGCCGATAGGTTGTTTGCCACGGTAAGTAATGACGCGCAACATACTGGCATCTTTAGGTACCTGTAATGCCGCGGTGTATTTTGGGTAAAACCGATCGGGCGTAGAGTTGTCAAAACTGTAGTAAATGTCCAAACCATCTATTTCTGTGCTCAATTCTACCATAAGTTGTTTATCGGCATTACGTTTTACTGTAAAAATAGGATCGTAAATAGCAGGTGAGTATTTAATTTCTGCCAAATCCAATCGTTTAAAATGCTGTTGTGTACGATCGACAAAATTTGTCCAGTTTTTTTTCTCAATCGGACTCCAGATAGATTCGGCAATGGCAAATGCACGTGGATAAACCATATACTCCACCTGGCGGAAAGTAAAAATCTGTTCTGTCCAGAGGTTGGCTTGTGCGCCAATAATGTATTGAGGATTTACACCCGCAGGAACAGGATTGAATTGATAAACTTTATTTAACCTCAGTGAGGCATATACTTTTGGCTCGGTAATGGCATCAGCCTGCATATAATCTAAATAGGCGAAATCAGTCGGACTCATCACCACGTTATGTTTGTCGTTAGCGGCCTGTATACCATATTTCATTCCCCTCCAACTCATCACAGCAGCTGTTGGCGAAACACCGCCTTCAAGAATCTCATCCCAGCCCATAAATTTTTTACCTTTCGAAATTACGATCTGTTCAACACGTTTTTCAAAATATGCCTGAACCTGAGGCATAGTTTTTAAGCCTTCGCGAAGCATTAATGCTTTAATCTGATCGTTCTTTTCCCAGAAATTGTGCGGCGCTTCATCACCACCCATATGGATGTATTCGAAAGGAAAAAGTTTAGCTACCTGGGTAAGCACCGAATCTAAAAATACATAAACCTTTTCATTGGCCGGGCAAAGCGTATTATCAAGCAGAGCTGTTGGTGGCGCACCACGGCTCCAATCCATTATTTTCTCACCCGAGCGAACTTTGTAATTTACCGCATCCGGTGTGCAGGATAACTCTGGATAAGAGGCAATAATAGCTAAACTATGTCCCGGAACATCGATTTCTGGCAATATGTTTACAAAACGTTCCTGTGCATACTGAACGAGCTCTTTAATATCTTCCTGAGTATAAAATCCGCCGTAAGTACGGGGCTCATCTGGGGCAGGGGGCGTAAAATCACCGAAAGTTCCCGTTTTTTTAACGCTCCAGGCGCCGATTTCGGTTAGTTTCGGTAAGCCTTTAATTTCAATCCGCCAGCCTTCATCATCAGCAAGATGTAAATGTAAAAGGTTAAACTTATACCGCACCATGCCATCAATAAACTGTTTTACCTCCTGTTTGGTAAAAAAATGACGGGCAACATCGAACATTAAACCTCGCCAGCCTAATTTTGGGTAATCTGTCACATCCACACATGGTGCTTTCCATTTGATGCCGTTTACAAGCTCTTTGCTTTCTATTTCGGCAGGGAAAAGCTGAAGTAACGACTGAACGCCGTAAAATATACCAGCTGGCTGATTAGCCGTGATAACAACCTGTGTAGGATTAACGTTTAATTTGTAGCCCTCTTTGCCTAATTGTGCATCTTCATGGGCATTTAAAATCAGTTTAATGGTAGGATGGGCCGAATTGCTTACGGTACTCACAAATTTACCTGTAGCGGTGGTAATCCGGTCAGACAGATAATTAATTGATTGCTTCAATTCTGGACTTTTAATGGTCTGTATAACTACATTTTCAGGCAAAGTAAACATACCTGCCTTTTTTACCAGAGATACAGGCTCAGGTATAATGGCAATTGGTGTTTGCGCAACTTCACTTTCAGCATCGCCGATTTCAGTTTCGGTAACAATAGACTGAGCGGAGATATTGGCTGCAAAAAAACAGCAGGAGATGATCAGGAATAATTTTTTCATTAAAATAATTAAAGCGGATTGACCGGATAAGTATAATCTGCAATTTATTAAAAAAGATTTTAATCGGAGATATTTGTTTTCTCAATTTAACCACAGCGGTTAAAGAGAAAGGCACGGAGATAGGAGAGCCGGAGGCTGATAAGCCGGCGATTTGCCAGCCTGAGCGAAGTCGAAGACTAAAAGCAAATCTATCTATGTCAGATTATTCATTGAGTTATTAATAACGGATTTAAAAAAATCGATCGTCATCTCGCCTGTAGCGTAGCGAAATGGAGAGATCTATCTTGGCAGATTTTCACTCTTAAGATTAGTCTTAATGGCATGAACAAAAGCTTCGTGGATATTTTTGCTAAACGGGCTTTGCTGATCTTTCAACCTTTCGGGATGCCATTGTACGAACAATAAGAACGGTTTATCTTGCGGTTCGATCCGTTCAATCGCTTCGGTAACCCCATCAGGAGAAATGGCACTCACCACAAGTCCTTTCCCCGTTTTATCGGTACTTTGATGATGATTGCTATTTACCAATCCCTTATCAGTATTCACAATCTGGCTTAGCCACGAAGACGGATTGACGATAATCTCATGATAGCGGTCTGATTTATCGTGCATTTTCGAATGATCAAATTTGCCCCATGTTGGAATGTCGGGAATTAAAGTGCCTCCAAAAAATACATTTCCCACCTGCATGCCCCTGCAAATGCCAAGAACAGGAATGGAATGGGCTTCGGTATAGGTTAATACCTTAAACTCGAATTCATCGCGTTTTTCATCAACATCATCATTGTAACAGTAAGGATAATATTCAGGCTGGTTATAAAATCGCGGATGTACGTCTTCACCACCAGTTAAAACAATGCCATTACATTTTTTGATCTCGTCGAAATTATTGTGTTTATATCCAAGCTGGATTACTGAAACATTTTTATCATAAGATAATACCCAGTCGCGGTAAATTTCATATTTACTACAATCGGTAACGCCAATGATGATTTGATCAGACATATGAAATTGCACTGATTAACTAATTTTCTGTAAGGGTATTGCACCAATATTTTAATTATACTACTTATTCGCTATCTGAACCGCAGGCTTTATGAAGCAATTTCATAAGGCCTGCTTTGTTTTTGAGCACTATAGCGAGTTAGCTATTCTGATCTCTGTTTTTATTCACCATTTGGCTGTCCCTTGTGTTTTTTTGTACGGCTATAGCCCCAAATAAAGAGAGTAAAAACGCAAAGGCATAAAATCCTTTTTCACTAGGTAACAGGGTGGCATTCCACAAACCAATTACCAATAAGGTAATGGTTAACAATGTCGAGAACCAACTGATGCCATAGTAAATTTCGGTAACCGGGATTCCTTCCAATTTATCGCGAACAGCTTTTTGCAAAGAGATTACCGCGAACAGGCCAAACATCAGTACGGTAAAATAATATCCTTTTTCGTTGAGAAGCATATCAGAACGCCACAGGCCTACAATAAAGCCGATCATCCCGGTACCCAGGGCAATCCAGGATGCTGCAACGAATGCATTTGATGGTTTTTGATTCATAGTTTTGAGATTTAATTTAATCGATAGACAAGGCTAAAGATGGGTAAAAGGTATAAAATTAAAAGCAATTGCTATACATGTTTTTAAAATCTGATATGTTCAAATATAAAAAATCAAACAAAATCCGATCTTTTGCATTATAGCTGTATACTCTTATTTTAGTCATATGCGAACATTGCTTACTTCTGCTCAAATGCGCAGTGCTGATCAGTTTACCATCGCCAGCAAGCCCATTGCATCGATTGATTTGATGGAAAAAGCAGCCAGGGCTTTTGTGCAGTGCTTCTTGAGAGATGAGTTTGATACGAGCAAAAGCATCGCGATATTTTGTGGACAGGGAAACAACGGGGGTGATGGACTGGCTATCGCGCATTTGCTCATTGCCAACGGATATGAGAATTTAAAAGTTTATATTGTTAACTTCAGTGAAAAACAAAGCGACGATTTTTCGATCAACCTGCAACGTATCGAGGAAACCCGTTGTAAAAAAACAATCATTAATCAGGTTGCCGACCTAAAAAAACTGAAGGCCGACATCATTATTGATGCCATTTTGGGTTCTGGCTTGAATAAACCTTTAGCAGGAGAATTCGAAGCCCTTGCGCAGTTCATCAATAAACTGAAAAAGAAAGTGTATGCGGTTGATGTACCTAGCGGTTTTTTTGCTGAAGGTAAACTGCCTAAGGATTATAATGGTGTAAAAGCGTATAAAACCATTTGCTTTCAAAGGCCTAAAATTAACTTCTTTTTCCCCGAGTCGGCTATGGCAACCGAAAAGTATGAGGTGGTTGATATTGATCTGGACGAGAATTTTATTCAAAAACAGGAAACCGACTTCTATTTACTGGAAGCGCATGATATCGAAAAAATCCTGCAGCCCCGGAAATTGTTCAGTCATAAAGGTACTTATGGCCATGCATTAATTGTTGCTGGAAATAGTCATACCATGGGTGCGGCCTTGCTTTCTGCTATGGCTTGTTTACATACTGGTGCAGGCTTAACTACGGCGTGTATTCCGCAGAGTGGATTAATAGCCCTGAATACTGCACTGCCAGAGGTAATGGCATTGCCGCGGGATGAATACACCAGGATAGATGAGCCTAGAAAGTATCAGGCCATTGCTATTGGACCTGGTTTAGGTACCGAAACTGATCATGAAAAATTATTGGAAAGTTTGATTATGGCACAGCAGCCAATGATTATTGATGCAGATGCGCTGAACATTTTGGGAGAAAGGCCCGACTTGATGGATAAACTTGTTGCAAATACCATTATTACCCCGCACATGAAAGAGTTCGATCGGCTTTTTGGCGATCACGATCATTGGTGGGACAGGGTGCAAACGGCCAAAGTACAGGCGAAAAAGCAGGGAATTGTTATTATACTTAAAAACCAATATACTTTTATCTGTTTGCCAACGGGTAAAATACTCATCAATCCAACAGGTAATCCGGCAATGGCACAAGGTGGCATGGGAGATGTGCTTACGGGCATGATTGCAGGTTTTACAGCACAGCATTATACTGCTGCAGATGCTGCCGTTCTGGCCTGCTATATTCATGGAAAGGCCGGCGATTCTATAGCGGAAGAGCAATTTGTGGTTGCTGCATCGCAACTTGCTACCAGAATCTCAAAGGAAATGAAGTCGCTCATATCTCACTAATTTAGGCGCAATTGTGAAGAAAAAAATCATTAGCCTACCATGCTTTTAATTTATAATTTTCAGAAATATTTTAATTAACAGATATCTTAAAACGGAAAACAAATTTTATGGCACAAAGAGAATACACACTGAAAGAGTTAATTCAGGAATCGGCAGAGAACCCAAATGAAAATGATTTCTTTGAACTAGAGAAGCCGGCCATGCTCGAGGTGAATTTGAAGAATCAAAAAATCCTGGCAAAAGCAGGTTCTATGGTCGCTTATATCGGAAATATCGATTTCAAAAGGGAAGGCCTGCTGAGCAAAGGTTTGGGTGGTTTATTAAAAAAAGCAATATCTGGTGAAGGGACCTCACTCATGCATGCAAGCGGTACGGGTAAATTATACCTGGCCGATGAGGGAAAGAAAGTAAAAATTATCAAGCTGCAGAACGAAGCAGTTTTTGTGAACGGCAATGATGTTTTGGCATTAGAAGAGAGTATCAAAAATGAAATAAAGATGTTAAAAAGCATTGCAGGAATGATGAGCGGCGGTTTATTTCAGGTTAAGTTATCAGGCAGCGGTTATATTGCCATTACCACACATGGCGAACCCATTTTACTGCGGGTAACCGGTAACCAGCCCGTGTATACTGATCCAAATGCCACGGTAGCCTGGTCTGAAAATCTGACACCAAACATTAAAACCAATTTAACTTTTGGCTCTTTTATCGGTAGGGGAAGCGGCGAATCTTTCCAATTGGAGTTTTTTGGCGAAGGATGGGTATTGGTTCAGCCTTACGAAGAAGTGAAGTACGCGGCAAAGTCTTAATACTTTTGGTTTGTGGCGACACGAACCAAGGCGATAGCAGAAAAAAATCCCGGCATTTTTTAATGTCGGGATTATCATAAATTATGTAATTATAATCCTTTATACCCCACCCATCACGGTTAGTTTATCCATTGTTGGATTAATACTGCCGCCCATAGGCTCTATGGTAACTGCAAAAGCCTGTGCTTCCTGGATGGTCTGCATTTTTAACAATGCTTCATTACCGGTAGAATCCGTCTTTCCGAAAACGCCTAAACTTATCGGTTTGCCGTTTACCAGAGCCCAAAGTTGATATTCATGTTCGGCATCTGTTTTCGGTAAATCCATAGCCACATAATTAATCAATACACTTTTATCTTTTTTGTTCCAGTAAACCTTCATTTTAGATGTTGGACTAAAAGCCTGCCCTGCCATACGGATAGTTGCCCATTCTTTGCTATCGGCCATTGCAGCCATATTATTTAAGCCCTGGTTTTCAAACTCCAGCTTACTTACCACGCCTGCAAATTTTTGTTTATCCAGGTTTAAGCTGGCGATCTGGTCATGCGCAGCATTTAACTTATTGTAGGTAATAAATAATGCAACTGTACTTACCACCAATAAAGCGATACAAGCCACTAATGCATAACGCAAAGTTCTCACTTTACCATCACTTCCATCCAAACGTACAATTTTTGCTTCTTCTGTATAAATTGGCGCTGGTTGAACATTTACATTTGCGTCAATTTCATTTAATCCCAATTTTTCGAATAATCTTGTTTCGATATCTGAAGATGGCTGTACAGCGTTTTGCATAGCATATTGCTCCATAGCTTGCTCAATAGCGGCTATTTCATCCCTTACCTCGGGGTATTGAGATGCTATTTCCTCCACCCGTAATATTTCTTCGGGTGATAAATCACCCAACACATACAGTTCAAGTACTCCAGATTCGATATATGCCTTTAAATTTTCCACGCTCAATTAAAACTCCTTCTCAATTCAATAATAGCCAACCGGATTCGGGTTTTCACCGTACCTAATGGCAGATCTAACTTTTCTGCGGCTTCCACATGTGTGAAACCCTTGTAATAAACTAAATCAAGAACTGCATGTAGATCCGGTTTAAGGTTATCCACAAGTTGCTTAACACCAAGAACATCGGGGTTAAACGTAACCTTGTTTTGCTCATCAACAACACTTACGTTATTTTCTATATCTTGGTTTTTGAGTGAATTCTTAAAATCCTTAGAACGTAATTTGTCGATTGATAAATTGCGTGCAATATTCATCATCCATGTGAATAAACGTCCTTTGGTGTGGTCATAGTGTGCGGCAGATTGCCAGATTTTTACAAAAGTTTCTTGTAAAACATCTTCTGCAAGCTCAGTGTGCGTAATAATGCGGGATATCACGCCATAAAGTGCTGATGAATACATGCTATATAGTGTTTTCAGTACCGCTGGATCTTTCGATTGCAGGGCTAGCACAAGTTCTGGCTCAGTTAGGGTTAGTTTTTTAAATGCAGTCACTATAATTACTAAGATACAATACTGAACAGCAAAAGCAAAAAAAAGTTTTACAAACACATTCCGTAAAGGAATACGATTCTAAGATTTTTTCATTTTACTTGAAAGGTAGATTATACGATCCCTTCAATCGGGAAAAGGTGTTTTTCGGCATGATAAGATGAACGCACCAGCGGACCACTTTCTACATATTTTAAGCCTTTTGCCAGGCCGGCCTCTTTGTACATGGCAAAGGTATCAGGATGGATCCAATCAACTACAGGATGGTGGTTGCGGGTTGGCTGTAAATATTGACCTAAGGTTAGGATATGCACGCCATTGGCCACCAAATCATCCATCGCCTCAAAAATATCTTCTTCTGTTTCTCCCAAACCAAGCATAATACCTGTTTTTGTTCTTAAACCAAATTCCGAAATTCTTTTTAATGCTTCTAAACTTCTATCGTATTTTGCCTGGATGCGCACCTGCCTGGTTAAGCGTTTAACGGTTTCCATATTGTGCGAAACCACTTCCGGACGTTCTTCCAAAACGCGGTACAAGTTATCCCATTGGCCTTTAAAATCGGGAATTAAAGTTTCTAATGTGGTTACCGGGCTTTCTCTGCGGATGGCTTGCAAGGTTTCTGCCCAAATGATTGAGCCGCCATCTTTTAAATCATCTCGATCTACCGAAGTAATTACACAGTGTTTAACCCCCATTAACCTTACCGAATCGGCAATGCGGTTAGGCTCATCAACATCAACAGCTAAGGGCCTGCCTGTAGCTACGGCACAGAAAGAGCAGCTGCGGGTACAGATGTTCCCTAAAATCATGAATGTTGCCGTACCTGCACCCCAGCATTCGCCCATATTAGGGCAATTGCCACTTTCGCAAATGGTATGAAGCTTGTGTGTGTCTACTAAACTGCGAACTTGCGCATATTCTTTACCAACGGGTAATT
>Ga0182008_10000694_pt1 | contig 24242 bp, 24 predicted proteins | sample Sormic07211129_1_FD_120482 | JGI IMG/M metagenome (GOLD analysis project Ga0182008, IMG submission 120482) | Rhizosphere microbial communities from Sorghum bicolor, Mead, Nebraska, USA - 072115-129_1 metaG | ecosystem: Host-associated > Plants > Roots > Rhizosphere | place: USA: Nebraska...
CCGCAGATGTACCAGGCGTCGGTGACCTGCTCGCGGCCGCTGCCGATGATCGTGCCCCAGCTCATCACGTTGGGGTCGCCCAGGCCGAGGAAGGCCAGCGCCGCCTCGGTCTGGATCGCATGCGCGACCGCCAGGGTCGAGACCACCACCACCGGCGGCAGCGCATTGGGCAGGATCTGCGTGAGGATCAGCCGCGCATGGCTCATGCCCGCCGTGCGGCCGGCCAGCACGAACTCGCGCTCGCGCAGCTGCAGGAACTGCGAGCGCACCAGCCGTGCCGTGGGCGGCCACGACACGATGCCGATCGCGAACACCACGGTCGCCACCGAGGGCTTGAACAGCGCCACCAGCACCACCGCCAGCACGAAGCTGGGCACGGTCTGGAACACCTCGATCACGCGCAGCAGCACCGCATCGACGCGGCCGCGGTAGTAGCCGGCCAGGGCGCCGACCGTGATGCCCACGCAGGCCGAGATCACGGTGCTCACCAGGCCGATCAGCAGCGACACGCCCGCACCCGACACCAGCCCGGTTGCGAGGTCGCGGCCCATGAAGTCGGTGCCCAGCGGATGGGCCGCGTCCTCGCCGGGCCACAGCATGGGCGAGCCGGCCATCTCCCACGGGTCGCCCGGGAACCACCAGCGGCCCAGCGTGGCCGCGGCCACCACGAGCAGCATCAGCACCAGCCCGACCAGCGCCGGCCGGTTGCGCGCCACTTCGCGCGCGAAGCCCAGCGCGCGTTCGCGCCGGCCGCCGTCGTAGCGCACGGCCTGCGCCGGCGCGCTCGCCACCAGTGCCGGCTTCATGCGTGGGCTCCGGTGGTCGAGAGCTGCACGCGCGGGTCGAGCCAGGCGTAGAGCACGTCGACCAGGATGTTGATCAGCGTGACCAGGATCGAGCTCAGCAGCAGGATGCCCAGCAGCAGGTTGAAGTCGCGCGCCAGGATGGCCTCGAAGGCCAGCCGCCCGAGCCCGGGCCAGCTGAACACCGACTCGACCAGCACCGCGCCGCTCAGCAGCGAGGCGATCTGGAAACCCAGCATGGTCACCAGCGGCAGCAGCGCGTTGCGCAGCGTGTGGACGATGGTGATGCGCGTCTCGCCCGCGCCCTTGGCGCGCGCGGTGCGGATGAAGTCGGCGCCGTAGAGCTCCAGCATCGAGGAGCGCACCAGCTTGGCATAGACCGCCATGTAGAAGGTCGCGAGCGTGGCCGCCGGCAGGATCGCGTGGCGCGCCACGTCGAGCACCCAGGCCAGCCCCGTGTGGCTGGCGCTGATGTCGACCATGCCGCCCGAAGGCAACCAGCCCAGCCGGGCCGAGAACAGCACGATCGCCATCAGGCCCAGCCAGAAGGTCGGCATCGCGTAGGCGGCCAGCACGAACAGCGAGCTGAGGTTGTCGACCCAGGTGTGGACCCGCAGCGCCGACAGCACGCCCAGCGTCACGCCCAGCACCAGCGCGATCGCGATGGCCGCGACCATCAGCAGCAGCGTGGCGGGCAGCCGGTCCATCACGAGCTCGAACACCGGCATGTTCTGGCGGAAGGAGAAGCCCAGGTCCAGCGTGACGATGTTCCAGAGGTAGTGGCCCAGCTGCAGGTACAGCGGCTGGTCGAGCCCGAAGCTCGCGCGCAGCTGCGCCATGTATTCGGGCGTGGCGGCGCCCGCCTCGCCCGCCATCACGTCCACCACGTCGCCCGGCGCGACCTGCAGGATCAGGAAGTTGAGCAGCGCGATGCCGAACACCACGGGCAGCACCTGCAGCAGCCGCTTCTTCAGAAAGCCCCAGAGCGGGGACGCGAGGCGCAGGCTCATTTCTTGGCGTCGAGCCAGGCGTCGCCGTAGGAGGCAAACAGGCCGTCGCCCTGCAGCACCTGCTTGTGCAGGCGCGCGGTGGCGACCGTGACCCAGGTCTGCTCGACCAGGTCGAGCACCGGCAGGTCTTCCTGCACGATCTGCTGCCACTGCTTGATCAGCGCCTTGCGCTTGCCCACGTCGGCCTCGCCGCCCGCGGCTTCCATGATGCGGTCGAGTTCGGGGTTGGAGTAGCCAGAACCGTTGGTCCAGGGCGAACCCTTGACGATGTTCTTGGTCCAGAACAGGCGCTGCACGCCCAGCGTCGGGTCGGGCAGCCGGTGCAGGCTGGAGATCATCAGGTCGTAGTCCTGGTCGTTGAAGATGCGGCGCAGGTAGGTGGCGGTGTCGCCCGCGCGCAGTTCCACGTCGACGCCCACGCGCGCCAGCGACTGCTTGATGAACTCGGCCGGGCGCGAGGCCGTCACGCCGCCGCCGGCATCGAAGTCCAGCGTGATCTTCAGGCGCTTGCCGTCCTTGCCCGGCTTCAGGCCGGCCTCGTCGAGCAGCGCGGCGGCCTTCTTCAGGTCGAAGGGGTACTGGCGGGTTTCCGGTGCGTAGTAGTTGACGACCGACGAGGGCACGGGCCCGGTGGCCGGCTTGCCGTAGCCCAGGAACACCACCTTGAGCAGCGCGTTGCGGTCGATCGCATGCGCGAAGGCCTGGCGCACGCGCTTGTCCGACAGCGCCGGCCGGCGCACGTTGAACTGCGTGAGGAAGATGGTCGCGAGATACCGGCCGTCGTCGAGGTTGATCGTGTACTTGCTCTTGTCGCTGAACTTGTTGAGGTTCGACAGCGGGATGCTCGAACCCAGCGCGACGTCGAGCTCGCCGGCTTCCAGCGCCACGGTGCGCGCCGCGGCATCGGGGATGAACTTGAACACCACGCCGTCGAGGTAGGGCTGCGGCTCGCCGCCCGCACCGCGCCCCCAGTAGTTCGGGTTGCGCTCCAGCCGCACATGGCTGCCCTTGACCCATTCCTTGAACACGAAGGGTCCCGTGCCCACCGGCGCGTTGTTCGCCGGGTTCTTGAGCACGTCGGTGCCTTCGTAGAGGTGCTTGGGCAACACCTGCGCGCCGTAGGTGTTGATGTAGTTGAGCAGGTAGGGCGCGGGCGAGGACAGGCGCACGATCACGGTGTGCGGGTCGGGCGTGTCGACCGCGGTCACGTTGGCGAAGGCCGCGCGGCCGAAGGGATGCAGCGGCTTCCAGACTTCCAGCAGCGTGTACTTCACGTCGGCCGCGGAGAAGTCCTTGCCGTCGTGCCACTTCACGCCCTTGCGCAGGTGGAAGGTCACGGTCAGGCCGTCGGGCGCGACCTCCCACGAGGTGGCCAGCTCGGGCACCGGCTGCAGCTTGAGGTCGTAGCTGACCAGGCCCTCGAGCACCTTGCTCGACACCTGGCCGATGTTCATGGTGGTGATGAAAGCCGAGGTCAGCAAGGTGGGCTCGGGCGACACCGCCACGTTGAGGATGCCGCCGCGTACCGGCTTCGTGCCGACGGTCTGGGCGAAGGCCGAAGGCACGGCCAGGCTGCCGGCCACGAGGAGCGCGCCCAGCGCGGTGCCGGTGTGGATGAAATGGCGTCGGTTGGAATGCATGGGATCGATCGAGGAAGAAGGAGAAAGGATCAGTCGGCCGAAGCCAGGTACGCGTCGGCCAGCGAGGCGTAGAGGCCGTCGCCCTGCGAGCGCAGCTTGCGGTAGCGGGTGCTCGAGACGGTGGTCCAGTCGAGCTCGATCAGGTCGAGGATCGGCACCTCTTCCTGCACGATGGCCTGCCACTGCTCGATCAGCGCACGGCGCTTGGCCGGGTCGAGCTCGACCGCGGCCGCCTCCATCACGCGGTCGAGCTCGGGGTTGGCGTAGCCGGAGCCGTTGCTCCACGGCACGCCCTTGGCGATGTTCTTGCTCCAGTACCAGCGCTGCACGCCCAGGCTCGGGTCCGGCAGGTTGTGCAGGCTGGTGAGGAACAGGTCGTAGTCGCCGTCGGTGAACACGCGCCGCAGGTACACACCCGCGTCGGACGACCGCAGTTCCAGGTCGATGCCCACGCGGCCGTAGGCCTGCTTCATGAACTCGCCGGTGCGCGTGGCCTCGAGCGAGCCGCTGCCGTAGTCGAGCGTGAGCTTGAGGCGTTTGCCGTCGGCCTTGCGCGTCAGCCCGGCGGCATCGAGCAGCGCCTCGGCCTGCTTCGGATCGTGCGGGTACTGGCGGCCCTTGGCGCTGTGGAAGGCCGGCACCGTCGACGGGATCGAACTGGTGGCGACCTTGCCGTAGCCCCGGTACACCACGCGCAGCAGCGCCTCGCGGTCCAGCGCATACATCAGCGCCTGGCGCACGCGCTTGTCGGCCAGCGCGGGCTTGCGCACGTTGACCGCGGCCAGCTGGATCGACGCGAGGTAGGCACCGTCGGTGGTGTTGATGCGGTACTTCTTCTTGTCGGCGAACTGGTTGAGGTTGGACACCGGGATGTTCGACGCCAGCGCCACATGCACCTCGCCCGAGGCCAGCGCGACCGAGCGCGCCGCGGCATCGGGGATGAACTTGAACACCACGCCGTCGAGGTAGGGCAGGCCCGCGCGCCAGTAGTCGGGGTTGCGCTCCAGCGTGATGTGGCTGCCGCGCACCCATTCCTTGAAGCGGAAGGGGCCGGTGCCGATCGGCGCCACGTTGGCCGGGTTCTTGAGCAGGTCCGTGCCTTCGTACAAGTGCTTGGGCACCACCTGCGCGCCGTAGGCGTTGAGGAAGCTCAGCAGGTAGGGCGTGGGCCGCGACAGCCGCAGGATCGCCGTGTGCGCGTCGGGCGTATCCACGGCCTGCACCGGGGCATAGGCCAGCCGGCCGCCCGGATGGATTTTCTGCCAGATGTTGAGCAGCGAGAAGGCCACGTCGGCCGAAGTGAAGTCGTGGCCGTCGTGCCATTTCACGCCGCGGCGCAGGCGCAGCGTGAGCGACAGGCCGTCGGGCGCGAAGGCCCACGACTCGGCCAGCTCGGGCTGCGGCTGCAGCTTGTCGTCGAACCAGACCAGGCCTTCGCTGATCTTGCCGGCGATCATCGTGACCTGCATGGTCGTGAGGAAGGCGGCCGAGAGGATCGAGGGCTCGGGGGCCAGCGAGATCACCAGCGTGCCGCCGCGCTGCGCGGCGTCGGCGGCCGGCTGTTGCGCATCGCTCGCGCCCAGCCAGGGCAAGGTGGCCGCGGCCACGCTGCCCTGCAGCAGCAGGCGCCGGTTCAATGAGGAAACCATGGGTCGAAATCTCCGGGGAAGGACTGAGTGCCGGGTGCGAAGCCCACGGGAACAGCGAACGAGGAAAGCACGGGAGGTTAGGGGCCGCACGCGTCGCGCCCAAGCGAGAAAAACGAGGATCGATATGCGCGTCGCCCTGCATATGCAAGCGTGGAAATCTTCCTTCGCCGCGCATGGATCGCGCTCTTAGAGTGCCTCGGCGCCCGCTCACACGCCGGCCTTCACCTCTCTGTTTCACGCGCTTCAGTCGCCCTGCCCCGCCGGAGTTCCCATGCCTTCCCTCCCCTCACGCGGCCGCGCCCGCCTCGGCTTCGCCCTGCTCTCCCTCTTGCTCGCCGGCGCCGCCCAGGCCGCGGACCTGCGCATCGGCTTCATGCCCGGCCCCTACCGCGATGCCTTCGCCAAAGGCATCGAGCCGCTGCTCCAGCAGCAGGGCTACAGCGTCAAGTACGTGGAGTTCAGCCAGGGCGTGCAGCCCAACGACGCGGTCGAGCGCGGCCAGATCGACGCCAACATCTTCCAGCACACGCTCTACCTGAACGCCACCAACCAGCAGCAGGGCTTCAACCTGGTGCCGATCGTCCATGTGCCCACGCCGCCGATGGGCCTCTACTCGCAGCGCTACAAGACACTGGCCGCGGTGCCCGACGGCGCCACCGTCACGCTGCCGGCCGACCCGGTGAACGCGGCGCGCGCGCTGAACATCCTCGCGGGCCTGGGCTGGGTGCAGCTCAAGCCCGGCGTGAGCCCGTTGAACGTGTCCGAGCGCGACATCGCGGCCAACCCCAAGCGCCTGCGCCTGGTGCCGCTGGATGCGGCCCAGGCGCCGCGCGCGCTGGCCGACACCGACCTGGCGGCCATCCAGGGCAACTTCGCGGTCGCCAACGGCCTCCGGCTCACCGAGGCCCTCAAGCTGGAAGACATGACGCTGCCCTACGTCAACGTGGTGGCGGTCAAGCGCGGCAACGAGAACAGCGCCTACGCCAAGGACATCGTGCGCGCCTACCAGTCGGCCGAGTTCCAGAAGGTCTTCCAGGCCAACCCGGTCTGGGCCGGCTACCGGCTGCCCGACTACTTCGGCAAGTGACGCGCCATGGGCCACTTCGGTCCCGATCTCTCCGACCCGCTGCGCGCGGCCCTGCATGCGGATGCCATCGCGCGCGACAAGGCCGGCGAGGTCGCGCTCGAAGTGACGAGCGAGATCTTCGAAGTGCTGGGTGCTGACGCCTCGACCCGGTCCCCGGGCCTCGACCGCTTCTGGCGCAACGCGCGCATCCACACGCTGCACAACCGGCCGAGTACAAGACGCGCAACGTGGGGCGCCGGTTCGTCTCCGGCCGGCCGCCGGCGCCCGGCACCTTTCAGTGATCGGGCACGAGCGAGGTCCGCAGCGCTTCGACGAAGCGCTGCGGCTGGTCGAGCATCACGAAATGGAAGCTGTCGTCGATGCGCGTGAAGCGGGCCTTCGCCAGCCCTGCATAGGCGCCGCGAAAGCGTGCGTCGACATCCGCCGCGGGCACGCCGTAGAGCGGGTCCCAGGCATAGATCACCTGCACCGGCACGCGGATGCGCGCCAGCTCGGGCCGCAGGTCGGTGGTCATGAGCTCGTAGCTCGCGTTGGCCACCGTCGTGCGGTCCGAGCGCAGGGCCGCATCCACCACCGCCGCGCGCTCGGACGGCGTCTTGACCAGGCGCGCCACCGACGCGGCCTGCAGCGCGTCGGCCTGTTCCTTGGGTGTCGACAGCAGGTTGTTCCTGAACACGGCCGCACCGGGCGTCGACGTCGCCACGGTGGCGGCCGGGTCGAACAACAGGCTGAAGAAGGGCAAGGCATCGACCACCACCAGCCCGCCGACGGCCTCGGGATGGCGCGCCGCGAGCATCAGCGCGACCTCCCCGCCCAGCGAATGGCCCACGACGACCGGCGCCTTCAGTTGCTGCTGCGCGATGTACCGCGCGATGGCCTCGGCCACGGGCGCCGCGACCTCGCCCGCGGCATTGGCGCCGGCGGCCGTGCCGGCGAAGCCCGCGACCTGCACCCGATGCAGCCGATGGGTCTGCCGCAAGCTCGCCGACGCTTGATCCCAGACATCCTTCGAGGACGCGAGCCCGGGGATCAGTATGAGGTCGGGCCCCTTCCCTTCGGTCTGCACTGAGATCCTGTCGGCGACATGGGCGGCAGCCGAGGGTGCATCGGCCGGGGCGGCGGCCAGGGCCGGAAGTGCCGTGGCAAGAAGGGCGGTGGCGACGCACGCGGCGCCGATGAATGGATGCATGAAGAAGAGTCTGGTGAGGGCCGCGTATCGCGCCGGAGAAAGTGGCAGCGGCCGCAGGAATTCTCCACTGCCTTCGAACGCCCGCACCGCACCGGCCATGGCCCGTGGCGTCTTCGGCTTCCGCGCCGGAGGCCCGCTGTGGCCACTGCCCCTATTGCGGCACCAGGCCCGCAGCCTTCACCAGTTCCGCATGCAGCACGATCTCCTGCGCGATGGTCTGCTGGAACTGCTCGGGGGTGGTGGGCGCCACGTCCATGCCGATCTCCTGCAGTTGCTTCTTCACGTCCTCGCTCTGCAGGATGGCGTGCACCTGGCGGTTCAGCTGGTCCACCAGGGGGCGCGGCGTGGCGGCCGGCGCCAGCAGGCCGATCCAGGTCTGCATGACCATGTGGGGGATGCCCGCTTCACGCATCGTCGGCACGTCGGCGATCAGCGCCGATCGCTGGTCGCTCATCAGCGCCAGCGCGCTCAGCTTGCCGGACTTGAGGTAGGGCAGCGCCTCGGGCAGCGGCGCGAACAGCAGGTCGACGTTGCCGCCCATCAGGTCGGTGATGGCCAGCGCACCACCCTTGTAGGGCACATGGGTCATCCGCACCTGGGCCCGCGTCTCGAACATCAGGGCGGCCAGGTGCTGCGGGCTGCCGTCGCCGGAGCTGGCGTAGTTCAGGCTGCCGGGCCCGGCCTTGGCCGCGGCCAGAAGGGCTCCCGCGCTGGAGAACTTCTGCTTGTCCTTGACCACCAGCACCATGGACTGGTTGGCCAGCTTGGTGATGGGGGCGAAGTCGGCCTGCGGGTCGTAGGGCAACTCCTTGAAGATGCTCTTGTTGGTGGTCAGGAAGGAGGCCGGCGAGGCCATCAGCGTGTAGCCGTCCGGCGCGGCCTTGGCCACCACCGGCAGGCCGATGCGGCCGGAAGCGCCGGCCCGGTTGTCGACCACGAAAGGCTGGCCGGTGACGCCGGCCAGCTTCTGGCCGACCAGGCGCGCAATGATGTCCACCCCGCCGCCGGCAGGAAGCGCCACGATGAGTTTCACCGGACGGTCGGGATAGCGGCCTTGGGCGCCGGCGGACATCCCCGTGGCCAGCAGGCCCAGCGCGCATGCCAGGAGGGAGATTCTGCGTCGAGTGTTCATGGGTCGCTCCGGTGGGTGGGTCAGGAAGGAATGGGCGCGCCCTGGCTGGCCACGGGGGACACATCGCTCATGCGGCGGTCGAGCCGCAAGCGGGTGATGGCCGCAATCTCGTCGAGCGCGGTGGCCAGTTCGGTGGCGCGCTCATTGCGCAGGCGCTGCTCGAAGGCCCGCAGGGCCGAGTCCCGCGTGTGGCGACGGATACAGAGGATGAAGGGGAAGCCGAAGCGTGCGCGGTAGGCCTGGTTGAGTGCACGCCAGCGCTCGGCCTCGTGGGCCTCCAGCCGCGCCAGCGCCAGCGTGCCCTGCTCCGCAATGGACGCATCGGTCATCGTGCCCCGGCGGGCGTCCTCGCCGGCCAGCTCCGGGTGTCCCGCGTAGAAGGCGACGCGCCCGGGCTCGTCCAGGGCGGCCACCACGCCCACCATCGCCGAGTGCAGGGCGTCGATGCTCGCAAAGGGGCGCTGGCCGACGACGCCGCGGGTCACCCAGGGCGCGTGCTCCCAGATGTCGGCCAGTTCGGCACAAAAGGCCTCGGGCGCGCAGGTGTTGAGGCGTTCGAGGCGGGAGGGTGTGCTCATGGCACGCATCGTAGGCATGCAATTCATTGCCGGCTATCACCATTTTTGCAATGCTGCATACGTAAAATCAGTACGCACGATCCACGCATCCCGACGCCCCTCATGCGCCATTCGCTCGTTCCCGCCGGACTGCGCTACGCCGACCAGGTCGCGCGCTCGGGCTCCATCCAGAAGGCCGCGCGCGAACTGCACGTGGCGGCCTCGGCCATCAACCGGCAGATCCTGCAGCTGGAGGAAGCGCTCGGCGTCCCCCTGTTCGAGCGGCTGCCGCGTGGCATGCGGCTGACGCCCTCGGGCGATGCGCTGATCACGCTGGCGCGCCATTGGCGGCAGGACGAGCGCGGCGTGATCGCCGAGATCCGGCGCATCCAGGGCGTCCACCAGGGCCATGTGTCGCTGGTGGCCATGGACAGCCACGCCACCAGCGTGATGCCGGCCCTGGTGCGGGAGGTGGGTGCGCAGCACCCGCTGGTCAGCCTGTCCATCGAACTGGCCACGCCCGACGATGCGGAGGCCGCGCTGCTGACCGGCCAGGCCGACCTGGCCGCCATCTTCAACCTGAAGCCGCGACGCGAGTTGCTGGTGCTCTGGAAGAGCGCCCTGCCGCTGGGTTGCGTGGTGGCACCCGGGCACCCGCTGGCGCAGCGCGAGACGGTGAGCTTCCAGGAGGCCATGGCCCACCCGGTCGCGCTGCAGAGCAAGGCGCTGACGATCCGGCGCTATCTGGAGGCGCAGTACGACTGGCTGTTCAAGGAACCGCGCCGCTTCACCGAAACCAACTCGCTGCAGCTGGTCAAGCAGCTGGCGCTCGGTGGCCAGCATGTGGTGTTCACCTCCGAACTGGACGTGGCGCCCGAACTGGCCTCGGGCCAGCTGCTCTTCATCCCGGTGCGCGACCGCGGCGCCGAACCGCAGGAGATCACGGTGGCCGTGGACGCCACCAAGCCGGTCGGCCCGATCGTGAAACTGGTGGCCGAGCGGCTCATCGCCGCGCTGCAGGAGGCCCTTGCGGCGGCACGTGGCCAAGGCGCGCGCGAAGGCCGATGACGATGCGCCAGGGGCGTGCCATCGAACGAGGCCGGATCGCTGCGGCCGCCCTGCCGTCAAGGCCGGCAGGCCGCGTAGATGAAGCAGTCCCGGGGCTCCGCGGAGAGGTTCGGATGCACGGTGTGGCGGGCCAGCCGCCCTTCCCTCACGAAGCCGCTTTTCTCCAGCGCCCGGGCGGAGGGCCGGTTGTCCACGTCGCAGGTCGCCTCGACCCGGTAGATGCCTGGCAGATCCAGGGCGATGGCCGTGAACGCCTGGATGGCTTCGACCATCAAGCCTTGGCCCCAATGGCTGCGTGCGAGCACGTAGCCGATGTTCACGACGTGGCCGCCGGGACGCGCCTCGAGCATGCCGATGAGCTCACCGCTCGCGGCCAGGGTGACGATGTACGGCAGCGCCGAGCCCGCGTGCCACGCGGCTTCGCAGCCTTGGACGAACGCGCGCGTGCTCTCCAGCGATGCATGCGGTTGCCAGACCATGTAGCGGGCCACCTCCGGGTCCTGGGTGTACGCGGCGAACAGGGCTTCGGCGTCCGAGCTTTGCGGAGCGCGCAGCCTGAGGCGTGCGGTCTCGAGGGTGCGGGGGAATGTCGGCGAGGGCTGGTGCATCGGCGGGTGTGATCGGAACGATTGGCGATGACCGATTGTGCCCACGGGGGTGCTTGCCGGCTTCTTCGCCCGCCACGGATTGCCAATGCGGCAACGGTTGTGACGCCTGCGTTCGCGGACGCGGCGAGGGCTCGTCCTGCGGATGCGCGGCAGCGCTCAGGACGCTTCCGCCGGCGCCCGCAGCGGCTGCTTCACCGGCAGCGGCGCATAGGCCAGCGCGTCCACCACCCGGCCGCCCAGCAGGTGCTCGCTGACGATCCGGTCAACCCCGGCCTCGTCGATGCCGCCGTAGTACGTGCCCTCCGGAAAGACCTGCACCACCGGCGCGAGGTTGCAGGGGCCGAGGCAGCTGGTCCGCGCGCTCATCGTGCCCTCGCCGGCGGTGCGCAGGTTGAGCCGCTTCTGTTCGTTGCGCAGATGGCCCCAGACCAGCGCCGCGCCCGCGTTGTTGCAGGGGCCGCCCTGGCAGACCAGCACCCGGTACTTCTGTGCGGGGACCAGCGAGCCGACCGTGTGCAGCGCCGAGGCCGGCGTGGGCGCCGGATCGCTGGACATGGACGCCGCCATGTCGCGCAGCAGCGCGTCCATGCCCGCCAGCGCGGCGGGTGGCTCGCCGACCTGCACGCGCGGCCAGCGGCGTTGCGGGTGCTCGGCCTGCCAGCGATGCACCGCGCGATCGATCCAGACCCTGAAGCCGGGCTCCATCGGCAGCAGCAGCGGCAGGATCAGGACCTCGTCGAAGGCCGCATCGGCCAGCGCCGTCAGGGTCTCGCGCAGCGAAGGCGTGCCCTGTTCGCTGAAGGCGAAGCCGACATGGCCGACGCCCTCCATCGCCTGCAGCCGGCCGGCGAGATCTTCCATCTCGCGCGTGGCCGCGCCGGTGATGGACGACTTGGCCAGCAGCACGGTGGCGCGGCGCGATGCATGGTTCGAAGGTTCGGGAAGCGGCATGGAAGTTCTCACGAGCGGCCCGGCATCGCGAGCACCGACGGGCGGATTCTATGCAGCCATCGTTGCACCGCCGCCGGCAAAGGCCCTCGCTACGCGTGCAGCCACCGCGCATGCAGCCAGCGCGCCAGGTGGTCCAGCAGGTAGCCCAGCGCGCCGATCAGCAGGATCGCGGCCATGAGTTCCGAATACGCCAGCCGGTCGCGCGTGTCGAGGATGAAGTAGCCCAGGCCGGCCGACACGCCCAGCATCTCGGCGGGCACCAGCACGATCCAGATGATGCCGATGGACAGCCGCACACCGGTCAGGATCTGCGCCGTGATACCGGGCAGGATCACGTGCAGCACGGTCTCGCGCCGCGTGGCCGAGAGGCTGCGCGCGAGCAGCAGCCAGTTGGCGTCGAGCTGTGCCACGCCGGCCGCGGTGCTCAGCAGGATCGGCCAGACCGCGGCGAAGGCGAGCAGGAAATACACCGGCGCATCGCCCACGCCCAGCACCATCACCGCGATCGGCATCCACGACAGCGGCGAGATCATGCGCAGGAACTGGAACACCGGCGTGCTGGCCTGCGCGAAGCCGCGCGACAGGCCGGTGAGCACGCCCAGCGGCACACCCAGCACGAAGGCCAGCAGCAGCCCGACGCCCACGCGCTGCAGGCTCAGCAGCGTGTGGTGCCAGATGTCGGCGCCCACCAGCAGATGGGCCAGCGCCTGGAGCGAGGGCCAGGGCGCGAAGGCCGCGGCCACCGGCGTGCGCGCGGTCAGCAGCAGGCTGCCCAGCCACCACAGAGCCAGGGCCAGCACGATGCCGGTGAGCGGCAGCAGGATGCGGCGCAGCACGGTCAGGCGGCGACGGTCTCGCGGCGCGCATAGTCGGCCGGCACGCCGAACACCTGCGGGCCGCCGACGCTGTCGATGGCCTTGCGCACGAAGCGCGTGTCGACCAGGTCGCTGGCGACGAACTTCGGGTCGAGCGCATCGAGGAAGGCGGTCTCGCCCTCGACCTTGGTGGCCTTGATCGCGCGCACCAGCTGCTCGGTGTACGAGGCATAGGGATAGGGCTGGAAGTCGATGCGCCGCTGCGCCCAGCCCTTGTGCTGCACCACGCCGCTCTTCTCGTAGTCGACGTAGTCGGTGGCGGCCAGCACCTTGGCCAGCGTCTGCGGCGGATGCGGCGTGTAGCGGCGCTCGCCCGCGTTCGACAGCAGCTGCGCGGTCTCGAGGCGGTTGTCGCGGGTCCAGAGCTGCGCCTTGACCAGCGCGCTGGTCACGCGCTGCGCCCATTCGGGCTTCTCGGCCACGTCGCGCTCGGCCAGGAAGGTCACGCAGCAGGCGTGGTCGCGCCACACGTCGCCCGAGAAGCGCAGCACCTTGCCCACGCCCGCGATCTCGGCCGCGGCATTGAAGGGCTCGGCCACGATGAAGCCGGCGATCGACTTGCCCGCCAGCGCCGACACCATCTCGGCCGGTGCCAGCACCACCAGGTTGACCTCCTTGGGGCCGATGGCCGCGCCGCGCGCGCGCGTGACCGCGGTCAGGCCTTCCTTGCGCAGCACGTCCTGCAGCAGGATGTTGTGGATCGAATACCAGAACGGGATCGCCACGGTGCGCCCGCCCAGGTCGGCCACCTTGCCGATCTCGGGCAGCACCGTGAGCGCCGAGCCGTTGATGTGGTTCCAGGCCACGATCTTGGCCGGGAACTTCGCGCCGTAGCGCACCCACAGCGTGGCCGGCGTGAGCAGGTGCACGACGTTGACCTGGCCCGCGACGAAGGCCTCGACGATCTGCGCCCAGGAGCGGAACAGGCGCGGCGCCTCGGCCTTGAGCCCTTCCTTCTCGAACAGGCCGCGGCCGTGCGCCACCAGCAGCGGGGTGGCGTCGGTGATCGGCAGGTAGCCGATCTTCACCGGCTGGTCGTCGCCCTTGAAGGCCTGCGCGCGCGCATCGCCCGCGCTCAGGAAGGGCGCCGCCACCGCGGCCCCGGTCAGCGCCGAGAGGCGCAGCATGTCGCGCCGCGTGAGGCCGCAGTCGCAGGCCGACGAGGCGCAGACGTGCAACGGGCTTTCGATGCGGGAGGATGAGCGATCGTTCATGCGGTGAAGCTTTCTGGAGAAAGAGGATCGGAGAGGAACAGGAGACGCAGCGTCATGCGAGGGCGCCGCCGGCCTCGTGCAGTGCGCCGAGGATTTCGAGGCGCAGGGCCAGCACGGCCGCGGGATCGGCCGCGCCGCGGTCGACGCGCCATTCGCGCACGATGCGGCCGGGCCTGCCGCCCATCAGCAGGATGCGGTCGCCCACGCGCAGGGCCTCGTCGATGTCGTGCGTCACCAGCAGCGCGGCCGTGTGCCAGCGGTGCACCAGCGTGACCAGCAGGTCCTGCATGCCCGCGCGGGTGAAGGCGTCGAGGGCGGAGAAAGGCTCGTCGGCCAGCAGCAGCTGCGGCTCGCGGGCCAGCGCCCGCGCCAGCGCCACGCGCTGCGCCATGCCGCCCGAGAGCTGCGCGGGATAGCGGCGCTCCTGGCCCGCCAGGCCCACGGCCTCGAGCGCCTCGGCCACGCGCTGCGCCAGCGCGGCCTTCGACTGCGCGGGCTGGCGCGCGAAGTCCAGGCCGAAGCCCACGTTGCGCGCGGCATCGAGCCAGGGCAGCAGGCTGGGCTGCTGGAACACCAGCGCCGCGCGCGGGTGAGGCGCGGTCAGCGGCGCGCCGAGGAAGTGCACCTCGCCGCGCGTGTGCGTCCCATGGCCGGTCTCGAGCCGCGCCAGCACGCGCAGCAAGGTCGACTTGCCGCAGCCGCTGCCACCCAGCAGGCAGACGATCTCGCGCGGCGCGACCTGCAGCGAGATGCCGTCGAACACCGGTGGCGCATCGCCGTAGCCGAAGCCCAAGTCGCGCGCCTCGAGCACGGGGCCGCCGGCGCCGGCCTCGGAGGCTGTCGGCGCCCCGCTCATGCGGCCGCGGCGGCCCGGAGCCTGGCGTCGTGCTTGAGCAGCTCGCCCCGCAGCTGCGTCACGCTGGGCGTCACGATCGGGACGAAGGCCGCCTCGCGCCAGTGGCGCGCGAAGCTGGAGACCTGGTCACGGTGGTAGGCCCGCCCGCCGCTGGCCTGCAGCTCGAGCTGCACCGCCTGCTGCACGATCTCCGACAGCGCGAGCCGCAGCCTGAACAGCTCGACCGGGTGCGTGAGGAAGCGCAGGCTCAGCAGGCCGGCATGCAAGGCCGCGGTCGCCTCGCGCAGGGCCTGGCGTTGCGCTTCGATGGGTGCGTCGAGCACCTCGCGCCCTGCCCCACTGCGCTGCGTCGCGGCCTCGAGCGCGGCCCGCGCCAGGCCGATCGACATGCCGCACTGCAGGCCCAGGAAGGCCGGCCGCGCCTGCGGCAGGAACTGCTTGCCGTCGATGTGCAGCAGGTCGCTTTCGTCGATCGTCAGGCCCTCGATGCGCAGCGATGCGGTGTTGCTGCCGCGCAGTGCGATCAGGTCGAGGTCGGGGCTGCGCGCGAGGCCTGCGCGGTCCGACGGCAGCGCCACGATCAGCGGCGCGCCGCCGTCCTCGCGTGCCACGGCCACCGCGGTCACGAACCGGTCCGGGCGCAGGTTGGTGCACCAAGGCACGCTGCCCTCGAGCACCCAGCCCGCGCCATCGGTGCGCGCCCTGGCGCGGATGGCCAGGGCCTCGATGCCGCCGAGGAACTTCATCGCGTTCGACAGGCCGGTCGCGCCGGCCTGCGTGCCGTCGATCAACGAAGGCAGCCAACGCTCGCGCAGTGCCGCATTGGGCGACTGCAGCAGGTACGCGATGAAGGCACGCTGGCCCCAGAAGCTGAAGGCCGCGGCCAGCGACTGCTGGGCCACGCCGGCGATCGCCTCGACCGCATCGCCGATGTCGCCCTCGCCGCCGAACTCCCGCGGCACACCGAGCCGGAACAGGCCCGCGGCCGCGAGCCGCGGTATCACCTGCGCAGCCTGCGTGCCGTCGGCATCGAGCGATTCCGCATGCGCGGCCAGCCAGTCGCGCACGGACTCAAGCTGCACGGGCGCGCCCCGTCTCGGCTTGCAACTTCTCGGGCAGGTAGGGCTGCAGCTGCGGGTTGACCGGGCTGCGCGCCAGGCTGTTGGCGAAGTTGCACAGCGTGGCCAGGCTCACGCCCAGCACGGTGTCGAGCGCCTGCGCCTCGGAGTAGCCGGCGGCGCGGAAGGCGGTGAGCGCGTCGTCGTCGACGTTGCCGCGCGTGGCGATCACCGCCTCGGTGAAGACGCGCAGCGCGTCGAGGCGCGCATCGCCCGTGGCCTCGCCGTTCTGCAGCGCGATCACGGCGCCGGTGCCGAGCTTGGCCTGCTTGAGCGCCGCGGCCGTGTGGCCGGCCACGCAGAAGTCGCAGCCGTGCAAACGGGCCGCGGTGATCTGCACCACCTCGCGCTCGGCCAGCGTGAGCGAGCCGCGCGCGTTGATCTGCGCCACCGTGAGGTAGGTCTCGAGGGCCGAGGGCGCGTTCGCTAGGATGCCGATGAGGTTGGGCAGGAAGCCGTTGTTGGCGACGGCGCGCGCCACGAAGGCTTGGCTGCCTTCGGGTGCCGAGGCCTCGGTGTGCAGGGTCAGGCGGGTCATGAACGTTGTCTCCTCAGGGCTGGGTTCCGAACGGGCCGGCGAAGCCACGATTCTTCGCCGTGGCCGCCGCACGCTCAATGACCGAGCGTCTCTGAATTGTGCCCGTTCGTTCGCGCGCGCTGCCAGGCGCCCGGCTGCGCGCCGATCACGCGCTTGAAGGCGCGCGAGAAGGCCGCATAGGACTCGTAGCCCACGGCCTGCGCCACCTGCGCGATCGACTCGCCCTGCGCCAGCCGGCGTGCCGCGAGCTGCATGCGCAACAGCAGCAGGAACTGCAGCGGCGACTGGCCGCAGGCTTCGGCGAACTGACGGAAGAAGGCCGCGCGCGACAGGTGCACGCGCGCCGCCATCGCCTCGACGGTCCAGGCCTGCTCGGGTGACTGCAGCAGCTGCGACACCAGCGGCGCGAAGCCCGGCCGCCGCAGCAGCGCCCAGAGCCCGCGTGCCTGCGCCTCGCCGTGCGAGACATGGCGCAGGCCGTAGAAGAACAGCAGGCCGGCCAGCCGGTCCATCAGCGCCGACGGCTCCGGGCCGGTGCGGTGCGCCTCGCCGCGCATCAGGTCGAACAGGGTTGCCGCGGAAGTGTTGGTGCGGTCGTCGGCACGCAGCAGCAGGCAGTCGGGAAAAGCGTCGGTGACCAGCGCGCGGAAGGGGCCATCGAAGGCGAAGAAGCCGCAGGCCAGGCCGGTTTCGCCAAGGGCCGCGGCGGCCGACAGCGGCTGCATCGCGCGCGGCGCGCAGTCGATGGACGGGTCGCTGTAGGGCGAGAGGAAATGCGGCACGTCGCGCATCAGGAACACGCCGTCGCGCGGCGCCAGCGCCACCGAGGCATGCCCGGGCCGGTGCAGCCAGCAGCGGCCGTCGAGGATCAGGTGAAAGCTCGCGCGGGCCCGGCCCGCGGTCGAGGCGCGCCAGCGGCCGCAGTACTGGCCGACATGGAACACGCTGGCCTGCCATTCGAGGCCGTCGAGCAGCCAGTCCACCACACGGTCGGTCTGTGCCTGGTGGTCGCTGTCGCCTGCAGGCGCCTGCCGCATGTCGTGCCCGGAATTCATCGCGCGAGTGTGGCCGCAGGCGCGCGCAACGCCAACGAACCATTGCGCTTGAGCTTATGCGGTGGCGGTCATCGACGCGCGCTGTCCAGTCGTCGCATTCATTCAGGAACGCGCCCACCAGGGCGCACGCAGCGTGCCGCCCTGCAGCCCGCCATGCGCCTGGATCACGCCGCGCCAGGAGCCGTCGATGTCGTGTGCCTCGATGCTGTCCGTCCAGCGCTCGGATGGCACGCGCTCACCGCCGGCGCGCAGGCGCACTTGCGGGCGCTCGGCCGTGGTTTCGGGCGGGCGCTGCGGGGAGACGAGGCGAAGGCGAAAGCTCATGTCGGTTCCTTGGTTCGTTCGCGGTGGCGGTCGGGGCCGTGGCATCGCATGCGCCACCTTGCCGCAGATGCGGCCCGGCGCTTAGAAGCATTCGGTGCTTGCTTATCCGGAAAATGTGCTGAGGGCCGATGGCCCGCATCCGCTGCATCGCTGCGCGCAGCCGAAGCCGCGAGATCTGCCAGGTTTGTAAGGACTGCGCCCTCACGCATCGCCGGTTCAGACCGACAGCGCGGCATGCGGCATCGCCCCAGCATGCGCAGGTATGCAAGACCCTGCCCTCCCCTTCCACCGCCTGATCTACACCAGCCAGGCCAAGCTGCCCCTCGAGACCGGCGTGCTGCTGCGCCAGGCACAGAAGAACAATCCTGCACGGGGCATCACGGGCGGGCTGGCCGTGCTCGAAGGCGTCTACCTGCAGTACCTCGAAGGCAGCGAAGAGGCCGTGGAAGCCCTGTTCGCCCGCATCCTCACGGACGGCCGCCATTCGGGCGTGAAGGTGCTGGAACGCCGGGCCGTGCCAAGGCGGATGTTCAGCGACTGGTCGATGGCGCTGCTCGAATGGACGCCGCGCACCCGGCAGATCTTCCAGGGCTTCTCGCCGGGCAGCGCGCTGAACCTCTACGAGACCGACCCGACCACGGCCGCGCCCCTGTTCCGCGCCTGGGCCGCGACGCAGGACTGGCATCCGCTGTCGCCGTCCGAAGGCTGAGGCCTCTCAGGCCACACTCCACGGGCCGTCAGTTGTCGACGTTGTGGTACTGCTCGACCTGGCAGGCATAGGTGCCCGGCTGGGTGGCACAGACCGAATAGCCCTGGGGCGAGCTGCCTGCACAGCCGGCCAGCACGCACAGAAGGGCTGCGCCCATCATCTTTTGCATGAGCTCTCCTTTGAAAACCGCCTTCACGCCCCGGCCGCCGCGCCGACGGCGCGGCGCGCCACCGCCACGCACTTGATCTCGACCCACAGGCCCGGATGCGCGAGTTCGCTCACGCCGATGCAGGTCCAGGCACAGGTGCCGCGGGGAAAGAGCCGGTCCTTCACCGTCCTGAACACGTCCATGTGCCGCCGCATCTCGACGTGGTAGGTGGTCATCTCCACCACGTCCTCGAAGGTGCAGCCGGCTTCGGCCAGCACCAGCCGGAGGTTCTCCCAGGCCGCGACGAACTGCGCCTCGGGGTCCGCGATGACCTGCAGCTCGGCGGTGCGGCCGACCTGGCCGGCGCAATAGACGGTGGCGCCCACCTGCACGGCGGGCGCGTAGCCGGCCCTTTGCGCGAGCAGCGCCATGGATGGGGGAACAAGGATGTGTCGATCGGTCATGTCGGAAAGTCAGAGGAAGAACGCGTCGACATTCTCTGCCGGACCGACACGCCTCCCCTCACAGCGACCTGGACGGCACGGCCGCCGGCCACAGCCGCACGATCAGCGCCGCCGCGGCCGAGCCCGTGGCCAGCCCCGTGACCGCCATCCAGCCCCATTGCGCGAGCACCAGCGCGCCCAGCGCCGAGCCGATGGCCATGCCGATGAACATGCCCACGAACAGGATCGCATTGAGCCGGCTGCGCGCGCCGGGCTCGATGCCGTAGACCATGGTCTGGTGGGCGATCAGCGTGGCCTGCACGCCGAGGTCGAAGCCCACGGCGCACAGCGCCAGCAGCCACAGCTGCGCATGCGGCGACAGCCAGGGGGCGGCCGCCATGGCGGCGAAGGACAGCACCGTCAGCGTCACGCTGCCGCGCGCCACCCAGGCCGGGCCGTGGGTGTCGGCCAGCCGGCCGGCCAGCGGCGCGGCCAGCGCACCGGCCGCGCCCGCCAGGCCGAAGGCGCCGGCCGCCGCGCTGCCCAGGTGGAAGGGCGCGCCGTGCAGCATCACCGCCAGCGTCGACCAGAAGGCGCTGAAGCCGATCACCACCAGCCCCTGCGCCAGCGTCGCGCGGCGCAGGGTGCCGTGGCGGCGCCAGAGGTCGACCAGCGAACCCATCAGCGCGCCGTAGGACATCCGGGTGGTGGGCGCGAAGCGCGGCAGGCCGCGCCAGACCGCCACGCCGACCAGCGCGATGCTCGCGGCCGCGGCCACGAACATGCTGCGCCAGCCGAAGTGCTCGGCCACGAAGCCGCTGACCACACGCGACAGCAGGATGCCCAGCAGCAGCCCGGTCATCACCGTGCCCACGGCCTTGCCGCGCCGGGCCTCGGGCGCCAGCACCGCGGCGGCCGGCACGATGTCCTGCGCCAGCGTGGCCGACAGGCCGATCGCCAGGCTGGCCGCGAGCAGCAGGCCGACCGAAGGCGCGGCACCGGCCGCGAGCAATGCGACGCAGAGCACGGCCGCCTTGATCAGGATGATGGTGCGCCGGTCGTAGCGGTCGCCCAGCGGCGCCAGCAGCAGCAGGCCCAGCGCATAGCCCAGCTGGGTGAGCGTGGGCACGAAGCCCACGCTGCGCGCCGAGGCGCCGATGTCGTTGCCCAGCACGCCCAGCATCGGCTGGCTGTAATAGAGCGAGGCCACCGAAAAACCGGCCGAGCCCGCGAGCAGCAACACCAGCGCGGGGGGCAGCGTGTCCTCGACCGGAAGCGGCGCGGCCGGTGCATGCACGCATTGAATGGAAGACATGGTGTTAACCCTTAGATTCTGAAGCGAGCCGCGAGTGTGCCCAGGAAAGCCAGGCGTTGGTAGCCACAGGACATGCACAATGCATATACGCCTGACGTATAGCAATCGCCCACCGCTCTTCCACCCTCGCATGGCCACCGCCGACCCCTCCTCCGTCTCCAACGCCGCCGGGCGCATCGAGCTGCTGCAGACCTTCGTTCGGATCGTGGAGGCCGGCAGCCTGTCGGCCGCCGCGGTGCAGCTCGGCGCGACCCAGCCGACCGTGAGCCGCCGGCTGCAGGCGCTGGAGCGCGCGCTGGGCCTGCGCCTGCTCAACCGCTCGACCCATGCGATGAAGCTGACCGAGGACGGCGAGCGCTGCTACGAGCGCGCCAAGGAGATGCTGGGCAGCTGGGAGAGCTTCGAGGCCGACCTGCGCGGCGCGGGCGACGAGCCCGAGGGCACGCTGCGCGTGGTGGCGCCGCACGCCTTCGGCCAGCGCCTGCTGATGGGGCCGCTGGTCGACTACCTGCGACGCTACCCGCGGGTGTCGGTCGACTGGCTGCTGCACGACCGCCCGCCCGACTTCATCGCCCAGGGCATCGACTGCGCGATCCAGTTGGGCGAGGTGGAAGATGCGCTGCTGGTCGCGCTGCGCCTGACCGAGGTGCCGCGCATCGCGGTCGCCGCGCCGTCACTGCTCGCAGGCCTGGCGGCGCCCACGCACGCGAGCGAGCTGGCCGCCCTGCCCTGGCTGGCGCTGCGCACCTTCTACCGCGACGAGCTCTCGCTCACGCATGTGCGCAGCGGCGAGCGGGTGCGCGTGCCGATCCGCCCGCGCCTGGGCACCGACAGCCTGTTCGCGCTGCGCAACGCCACGCTGATGGGGCTGGGCGCGAGCATCGTCTCGGCCTGGACCGTGACCGACGACATCGCGCAAGGCCGGCTGGTGCACCTCGCGCCGCAGTGGCGCGCCGACCCGCTGGCCGTGCACCTGATCTACCCGCAGTCGCGCTTCCAGCCGGCCCGGCTGCGGCGCTTCATCGATGCGATGCGGGTGGCAGTGCCGATGGCGCTGGACGGCGCGGCGCAGTATGTGGACTAGCGGCCGAGCGGGCGCAACCGGCCTCAGCCGACGATCGCGCGCTTGACGTCTTCCTGCAGGCTGCGCAGGTGAGCGCACATGGCGGCACGCGCGCGCTCCGGGTCGCGGGCGCGCAGCGCGAGGATGATCTCGCCGTGCTCGTCGTGGTTCTCGCGCTGGCGGTGCAGCGGGCTGTGCAGCCTGAACAGGCGCGCGTTCACGCGCAGTTCCTCGACCAGCCGCGGCAGCACCACGTTGCCGCTGGCGGACGAGATGAGCTGGTGGAAGCGGTCGTCGAAATGCCAGTGCTCGGTCTCGTCGTGCTCGCCGGCATCGAAAGACTTGAGGTCGGCCTCGAGCGCGTCGATCTGCGCGTCGCTGATCTTGTCGACCGCCAGCACGATGGCCTCGCCCTCGATGATCTCGCGCGCGCGCATGCAGTCGAAGTACTCCTTGGTGCCCAGCGCGCGCACCGCATAGGAGCGCGCATCGCGGCGCACCAGCAGGCCCTCGCCGGCCAGCCGCACCAGCGCCTCGCGCATGGGCGTGCGCGAGATGCGCAGGTCTTCCGCCAGCCGGGCCTCCTGCAGCGGGCTGCCGGCCGAGATCTTGCGGTCCAGGATCAGCGTGCGCAGGCTCATGTAGGCCTGCTCGGCCAGGCTGGCAGAGCGCACCTCGAGCGGCGCGATGGTGATGGTGGCGGGCTGGGCCGGGCTGGGAAGACTTGGCATGCGAGGGAAGAGAGTTTCCACAGACGGGGCGAAAAGCTTAGCAGGCCGGCCGCTGCGGCGGGAATGGTCTCACAGCCACTTGTCGAGCGGGCTGCCGGCGTTCGGCGCGCGTGGCCGCAGGCAGGGCTGGAAGCGGCCCGAGCCGGGCTCGGCCGAGAAGACGCCGTCTTCCCACACCACGCGCCCGCGCGACACCGTGATGCCGGGCCAGGCGCGCAGCCGCATGCCCTCGTAGGGCGTGTAGTCGGCCGCGTGATGCAGCATGGCGTTGGCGATCGGCTTCTCCTGCCCGGCCTCGAACTGGTCCCACACCACGAAGTCGGCATCGCCGCCCACCGCGATGGTGCCCTTCTTCGGGTACAGGCCGTACATGCGGGCCGGGTTGGTGGCCGTGAGCTCGACGAAGCGGTGGACGTCGATGCGACCGGCCCGCACGCCCTCGCTCATCAGCAGCGGCATGCGCGTCTCGACGCCCGGAATGCCGTTGGGGATGCGGTCGAAGGAGGCGTCGTCGCCGGCCACGCGCTTGCCGTCGGGGCCGTGGATGTTGAAAGGCGAATGGTCCGACGAGAAGATCGTGAACAGCCCGCTCGACAGCGCGTTCCAGATGAACTGCTGGTTGGCCTTGTCGCGCGGCGGCGGGCTGCAGATGCAGCGCGCGCCGTGCATCGGATCGTCGGGGTCGATGCCCAGGTCTTCCGCGCTCAGGAACAGGTACTGCGGGCAGGTCTCGGCAAAGATCGGCAGGCCGCGCCCGCGCGCCCAGTGGATCTGCTCGACGGCCTCGCGGCCCGAGACATGCACGATCAGGATCGGCGTGTCGATCAGTTCGGCCAGCGCGATCGCGCGGTGCGTGGCCTCGCGCTCCACCGCCATCGGCCGCGAACTCGCGTGGTAGCGCGGCGCGGTCAGCCCGGCCTCGAGCAGCTGCTCGGTGAGCCAGGCGATGCAGTCGCTGTTCTCGGCATGGACCATGGTCATCGCGCCCTGCCGGCGCGCGACCGCGAGCACCTCGATGATCTGGCGGTCGTCCAGCTTCAGGTCCTCGTAGGTCATGTAGATCTTGAACGAGGTGTAGCCCTTCTCGATCATCGCCGGCAGCTCCCGCTGCGTGACGTCCTTGGTGGGGTCGGACACGATCAGGTGGAAGGCGTAGTCGATCACCGCCTTGTCGTCGGCGCGGCGGTGGTAGTCGTCGACCGCGTCCTGGATGCTGCCGCCCTTCTGCTGCGCGGCGAAGGGCAGCACGGTGGTGGTGCCGCCGCAGGCCGCCGAGCGGGTGCCGGTGAAGAAGTCGTCGGAGAAGCGCGAGCCGTCGCTGGTGGGCTGGTCGAAGTGGCAGTGGCCGTCGACGCCGCCGGGCGTGACCAGCCGGCCGGCCGCGTCGATCTCGCGTGCGGCGCTGCCTTCGAGCTGCTGCGCGATCGCGCTGATGCGCCCGTCGCGCACGCCGATGTCGGCGGTGTAGCGGTCGCCGACCGTGGCGATGTCGGCGTTGCGCAGGATCAGGTCGTAGTGCGGCATGGGCGGTCTCCGGTCAGCGCTGCTCGAGCACCACGTCGGCGGGGGTCGCCACGGGTTCGCTCGCGTTGCCGTAGGCACGGCCGTAGTGGCGCTCGATGCGGCGCTGGATGAAGTCCCACACCGTGGTCATGAGCAGGTAGTAGATGGCGGCCACCACGAACAGCTCGAGCACCATGAACTTCTCCTGGATCAGCACCTGGGTGCGGCGCAGCAGCTCCTCCATCGAGATCACCGAGGTGATCGAGGTGGTCTTGAGCAGGCCGTTGATGCTGTTGCCCAGCGTCGGGATGATCAGCCGCAGGGCCTGCGGCATCACGATGTAGCGCATGCTCTGGGCGCTGCTGAAGCCGACGGCACGCGCGGCGTTGGTCTGCCCCGCCGACACCCCCTGGATACCGCCGCGCACCACCTCGGCCAGGTAGGCGGCCTCGTTGAGGATCAGGCCCAGCAGCGCCGACTCGAGCACCGACAGCTTCACGCCCAGCTGCGGCAGCCCGGTGTAGATGATGATCAGCTGGACCAGCAGCGGCGTGCCGCGGAAGACCCAGATGTAGAAGTGCGCCGGCGCCGCGAGCCAGCGGTGGCGGGACAGCCGGGCCAGGGCCAGCGCGCAGCCCACGACCAGTCCACCCGCG
>Ga0182008_10000695_pt1 | contig 24212 bp, 22 predicted proteins | sample Sormic07211129_1_FD_120482 | JGI IMG/M metagenome (GOLD analysis project Ga0182008, IMG submission 120482) | Rhizosphere microbial communities from Sorghum bicolor, Mead, Nebraska, USA - 072115-129_1 metaG | ecosystem: Host-associated > Plants > Roots > Rhizosphere | place: USA: Nebraska...
CCCCACTTCGAGAAGATGCTCTACGACAACGCCCTGCTGTGCCGCGTCTACGCCCACCTGTGGCGCACCACCGGTTCGGAGCTCGCCCGTCGTGTCGCGCTCGAGACCGCCGACTTCATGGTGCGCGAACTGAGCACGAACGAGGGCGGGTTCGCCTCCGCGCTCGATGCCGACAGCGACGACGGCAGCGGCAGGCACGTGGAGGGCGCCTACTACGTGTGGACGCCGGCGCAGCTCGTGGAGGTCCTCGGCGACCAGGACGCCCGCGTCGCCGTCCAGCACTTCGGCGTCACCGAGGAGGGCACCTTCGAGCACGGTGCGTCGGTCCTCCAACTCCCGCAGCAGGACGGCCTGTTCGACGCGGAGAAGGTCGAGTCCGTCAAGAGCAGGCTGCTCGCCGCGCGCGCCGGGCGCCCCGCTCCCGGCCGTGATGACAAGGTCGTCGCCGCGTGGAACGGCCTCGCGATCGCCGCGCTCGCCGAGACCGGCGCGTACTTCGACCGCCCCGACCTGGTCGAGGCCGCGGTGTCGGCCGCCGATCTCCTCGTACGACTGCATCTCGACGACCAGGCCCGGCTGGCCCGTACCAGCAAGGACGGTCAAGTCGGCGCCAATGCGGGCGTGTTGGAGGACTACGCCGATGTCGCCGAGGGCTTCCTCGCGCTCGCCTCGGTCACGGGGGAGGGCGTCTGGCTGGAGTTCGCCGGGTTCCTGCTCGACCATGTCCTCGCCCGCTTCACAGACGCCGAGTCGGGCGCGCTCTACGACACCGCCGCCGACGCCGAGCGGCTGATCCGCCGGCCGCAGGACCCGACGGACAACGCGACGCCCTCCGGGTGGACGGCGGCGGCCGGCGCGCTGCTGAGCTATGCCGCGCACACCGGCGCCGAGGCCCATCGCACCGCCGCCGAGCGGGCGTTGGGGGTGGTGAAGGCGCTCGGGCCGCGTGTGCCCCGGTTCATCGGCTGGGGGCTCGCGGTCGCCGAGGCGCTGCTCGACGGGCCACGGGAGGTCGCGGTCGTCGGTCCGGCGATCGACGAGGAGAGCACAAGGGTCCTGCACCGCACGGCACTTCTGGGCACCGCCCCGGGTGCGGTGGTCGCCCTCGGGACACCGGGGAGCGACGAGTTCCCGCTGCTCGCCGACCGTCCCCTCGTCGACGGCCGACCCGCCGCCTATGTCTGCCGCGACTTCACCTGCGACACCCCGACCACCGACCGGGACCGGCTCCGCGCCGCGCTGGCCGGCCGGAGCTAGGGAGTTCGCGCATCAGCCCGCGAGGTCGAGCCGGCCGGCGTCACGCCCCCTAGTGTGCGAACTCCGCCAGGGCGCGTTCCACGATGGCCACCAGCTGCTCGTGGTGCGCGCCCTTCCAGTACGCGCGTCCGCACTCCTGGCACTGCGCGAAGACGTCGTACGAGCGCTGGGTCCCGCCGTGGAGCTGGTCCGCCACCTCCTCCTTGGTGGCTTCCCTGAGGAGGCCGTTGCAGGCGGTGCAGCGGGTCCAGGGGCGCAGCTTCGGGCGGAACCGGTCGAGGACGTCCCGGAGTTGGTCCTCGGGGCGGGTGCTGTAGACGTAGGCGCCGGACCACAGTTCGCGGCGCCGCAGCAGGCCCCGGTCGCGGCTGAGCATCACGCGCCGCTCGGCGGCCGAGCGGGCGGCGAGGGCCGGGTCGCCGATGTCCGTGGACTCGTAGGACGTGTCCACGCCGAGCAGACGCAGGCGGCGGGCGAGGGTGCCGAGGTGGACGTCGAGGAGGAAGCGGAGGGGGGCGCCGGGGACCTGCTGGGGGCGGGCGACGGACCGCACCTCCACGTGGTCGCCGGCCGCGGGGACGTAGGAGAACGGGACCTCGCGGCCGTCGACCCGGAGGGTCCCGACCTCGGTGAGCGGGACGCCCGCCGACTCGACGGCATGGCCCAGGGTGGAGACGCCGTCGGTGACGAGCGTCCGGCTCAGCCCGCGCGGGGCGAAGACGGCGAGGTCGGGGGCGAACTCGACGTGGATCTCGGGACCGTTCACCCGGTCAGGATGTCACGACAGGGGGCGCGTGGCGCCGGGCTTTTCGGTGGGGAGGCCGTGTTCCATGACGTCGAGGGCGTGGAGCATGAGGTCCCCCAGGTCGCCCTTGAAGCCGTTCTCCGCCCAGTACATGGAGACCTCCATGAGGCCGCCGATCAGGGACATCGCGTAGACCCGGACCCGCAGGTCGTCCGGCTCCAGGCCGAAGCGGTCGGCGATCGCCCCGCACAGCATGCGCCCGGTCTCCGACATGCTCTCGAACATCCGGGAGCGGACGGCGGGGACCTGGACCCCGAGCTGCGCGCGCATCCTGAGCATCTCGGGGTCTTCCTCGGCGGTCAGTGCGACCGACTTCTGCAGGATGTGCCGCAGGGAGTCCATCCACGGTTCGCCGGCCGGCCGCGCGCGCAGCTCCTCCAGCAGCAGGGGGTCGTACTCGTCCGTGAGGACGATGTCCTCCTTGGTCGGGAAGTAGCGGAAGACGGTGGACGGGGAGACCTCCGCGCGATCGGCGATCTGCTCGATCGTCGTGGCGTCGTAGCCCTGCTCCTTGATCAGTTCGTAGGTCGCCGTGCGGATCGCCTCACGGGTCTTGATCTTCTTGCGCTCGCGGAGGCCGAGCCCGGGGCGGTCGGCGGGGGAGAAGCGGGATCGTGCGGCCGTCATGCCGGTCATTGTCGGGCATCCGCCTGTCCGGCGGCCATCTCCGGGGCCGCGGGCGGCGCCACGGCGTTCCGCGCGTCCCGCGCACCCGGCAGGAACGCCGCGGCCAGCAGCGCCGACACGAGCGCCGCGGCCCCGCACACCAGCAGCACCAGCGTCATGCCGTGGACGTACGCGCTGTTCGCGGAGGCGGCGAGGTGGGCGGAGTGCGCCTTCTCGGCGATGAGGTGCGCCGCGACCACCGAGTCCCCGGCGGTGTCGGCGGCCCTCGCGGGCAGTCCGGTCACGTCGAGCCGGTCCTGGAAGGTGCTGGAGAGCAGGCTGCCGAGCAGGGCGATGCCGATCGCGCCGCCCCCCTGACGCAGTGTCATCAGCAGCCCGGAGCCGCTGCCGGCGCGGTCGCGGGGCAGGGCGCCGAGGGCGCCGCCCATGGCCGGCATGAGCGAGAAGCCGAAGCCGAGGCCCGTGACGGAGAGCCACAGCGCGGTGAAGCCGTAGCCGGAGTCGACCGTCGTACGGCTGCCGAGGAGCGCGGCGAAGGCCAGCACCACCAGGCCGGCGCTGACCGTGGCGCGGGCGCCGAAGCGGACGGTGGCCTGCGGCGCCGTACGGGAGGCGACCAGGATGCCGCCCATCATCGGCAGCAGGCGCAGACCGGTGCCGAAGGCGTCGTTGCCGAGGACCGCCTGGAGGTAGGGCGGCAGGACGAAGAGCAGGCCGGACAGGACGAACATCACCAGGGTCGCGGCGATGGTGTTGAAGAGGAAGCCGCGGTGGGCGAGGAGCGTCATGTCGAGCATGGGGCGCTCCACCCGGCGTTCGCGCAGGACCAGGGCGGTGATGAGGGCGACGGCCGTCACCAGCGTGAGCAGGACCAGGGGGTCGCCCCAGCCGCGGGTGGGCGCCTCGATGATCGCGTAGACCAGGGCGCCGAGGCCGGTCGCGGTGAGCGCGGTGGAGACGGCGTCGACCTGGGGAGCGGCGGGGTCGCGGGTCTCGGGGAGCAGGAAGACACAGGCGGCGATGCCGAGCGCGGCCATCGGGACGTTGACCAGGAAGACCGAGCCCCACCAGAAGTGGTTGAGCAGCCAGCCGCCGATGACCGGGCCGAGCGGCAGGCCGAGCGCCGAGGCGGCGGTGACGATCGCGGTCGCCTTGGGCTGCTCGTCGGCGGCGAACAGGGTCGGCAGTACGGAGAGCGCGAGCGGGGTGACCAGTGCGGCGCCGACGCCCATCAGGGCCCGGGCAGTGATGACCCAGTTCACGTCCGCGGCCAGCGAGCCCGCCAGTGAGCCGGCCAGGAAGATCCCGAGTCCGACGATCAGCATCAGCCGGCGTCCGAAGCGGTCGCCTAGGAGACCCGCGGGGAGCATCAGTGCCGCGAAGACGATGACGTACGCATCCGCCATCCATTGCTGCTGGCCGGTGGTGGCGCCGAGGTCGCCGGCCATGGTCGGCAGGGCCACGTTGAGGATCGTCGTGTCGAAGCCGAGCGTGAGCATGCTCGCGACCAGGGCGGCCAGGGCCCACCAACGCCGGGGATCTGGAGTGACAGTAACCATGAAATGAAAGTAACTCCCAAAATCTTGTTACTGTCAATCGCGAGTGACTGTCGGCACATGAAAAATGGCCACGGCGGGAAGCCGTGGCCATGAGGTGGAGCGGTGGGGCGGTGAGGCGGTTACCCGTGCTGGTACGCCACCAGGGAGATCCCCACGTAGTGGACGACGAACGCGGCGAGCGTCAACGAGTGGAAGACCTCGTGGAAGCCGAACCAGCGCGGTGACGGGTTCGGGCGCTTGATGCCGTAGATCACTCCGCCCGCGCTGTAGAGGAGGCCGCCGACGATCACCAGGACCAGGACGGCGATGCCGCCGGCGCGCATGAAGTCCGGCAGGAAGAAGACGGCCGCCCAGCCCATCGCGATGTAGCAGGGGGTGTAGAGCCAGCGTGGGGCGCCGACCCAGAAGACCCGGAAGATGATCCCGGCCGCGGCGGCTCCCCAGATGCCCCACAGCAGCCACTGCCCCTTCGCGCCGGGCAGCAGCAGCATCGTCAGCGGGGTGTAGGTGCCGGCGATGATCAGGAAGATGTTGGCGTGATCCAGTCTGCGCAGGATGCCGTCCATGCGGGGGCTCCAGTTGCCCCGGTGGTACAGCGCGCTCACGCCGAAGAGCAGGCAGGCCGTGAGGACGTAGATCCCGCAGGCGATGCGGCCCCGGCTGGAGTCGGCGAGCGCGGTGAGGACCAGGCCGGAGACGAGTACGGCCGGAAACATGCCGAGGTGGAGCCAGCCGCGCAGCTTCGGTTTGATCGGCTCGGCGAGCTGCTGGGCGTGCTGCTTGATCTGGTGCGGGATCGAGGGCGCGCCGGAGTCGCGGCCGGCGGCCGCCGTGTTCGTGGGCGCGTCGGGGACGGGCGCAGTCATGCCGGAATCGTACCTACGGAGCCGTAAGTTGCGGATGAGTGCGCACTGGAACCGCCGAAGAGTGGCCATCATCTCACGGCCGTTGACCGACCGGCCGCCGCGCGTGACCGATCAGGATTGCCGCGCAAAGAAACGGTCACTTTAACTCTACGTGCACGCAAATAAACGCGTTGTGCACGGAAAACACGTGACGATCCCCACTCCGCTCACCTGTGCGGCCCTCTGGACATATGGGCGGGGTCGTCGGAGGATCAAATGAGTGCGGTCGGCACCGGATGAGCGCTGAAGATCCAGCCACGAAGCATCCGGGTCGCAGCCCCCACGGGGCCTCCAAACAAAAAATCCCTCATCAAGGAGCAATCGTGGCGCGCGACATCGCGGCTCCCCCCGTCATCCCCACCCAGCACAAGGAACTGGTCTCGTGGGTGAACGAGATCGCAGAACTGACCCAGCCGGACAGCGTGGTCTGGTGTGACGGATCCGAGGCCGAGTACGAGCGCCTGTGCGAGGAGCTCGTCGCCAAGGGCACCTTCAGGAAGCTCGACCCGATCAAGCGCCCGAACTCGTACTACGCCGCTTCCGACCCGACCGATGTCGCGCGGGTGGAGGACCGGACGTTCATCTGCTCCCAGAAGGAGGAGGACGCCGGCCCCACCAACCACTGGAAGGACCCCGCCGAGATGCGGGAGATCTTCACCGGTGAGAAGGGTGTCTTCCGCGGCTCGATGCGTGGGCGGACGATGTACGTCGTCCCGTTCTGCATGGGCCCGCTCGGCTCGGACCTCTCCGCGATCGGCGTCGAGATCACCGACTCCGCCTATGTCGCGGTCTCCATGCGGACGATGACCCGGATGGGACAGCCGGTCCTGGACGAGCTCGGCTCCGACGGCTTCTTCGTGCGTGCCGTGCACACGCTCGGGGCGCCGCTGGCCGAGGGCGAGGCGGACGTGCCCTGGCCGTGCAACTCCACCAAGTACATCTCCCACTTCCCCGAGTCGCGGGAGATCTGGTCCTACGGCTCCGGCTACGGCGGCAACGCCCTGCTCGGCAAGAAGTGCTACGCGCTGCGCATCGCGTCGGTCATGGCGCGGGACGAGGGCTGGCTGGCCGAGCACATGCTGATCCTCAAACTCACCCCGCCGCAGGGCGAGTCCAAGTACGTGGCCGCCGCCTTCCCGAGCGCCTGCGGCAAGACCAACCTCGCCATGCTGGAGCCGACGGTGCGCGGCTGGACCGTCGAGACGATCGGCGACGACATCGCGTGGATGCGGTTCGGCGAGGACGGCCGGCTCTACGCGATCAACCCCGAGGCCGGCTTCTTCGGTGTCGCGCCCGGCACCGGTGAGCACACCAACGCCAACGCGATGAAGACGCTGTGGGGCAACTCGGTCTTCACCAACGTGGCGCTCACCGACGACAACGACGTCTGGTGGGAGGGCATGACGGAGGAGACCCCGGCCCATCTGACGGACTGGAAGGGCAACGACTGGACGCCGGAGTCCGGGACGCCCGCCGCCCACCCCAACGCCCGCTTCACCACGCCCGCCGAGCAGTGCCCGATCATCGCGCCGGAGTGGGAGGACCCCAGGGGCGTGCCGATCTCGGCGATCCTCTTCGGCGGCCGTCGCGCCTCCGCGGTGCCGCTGGTGACGGAGTCCTTCGACTGGAACCACGGCGTCTTCCTCGGTGCCAACGTGGCCTCCGAGAAGACCGCCGCCGCCGAGGGCAAGGTCGGCGAACTGCGCCGCGACCCCTTCGCCATGCTGCCGTTCTGCGGCTACAACATGGGCGACTACATGGGCCACTGGGTCGATGTCGCCAAGGGCAGGGACCAGTCGAAGCTCCCGAAGATCTACTACGTCAACTGGTTCCGCAAGAACGACGAGGGCAAGTTCGTCTGGCCCGGATTCGGCGAGAACAGCCGGGTCCTGAAGTGGATCGTCGACCGCCTCGACGGCAAGGCCGAGGGTGTGGAGACCCCGATCGGCATCCTGCCGACCAAGGAGGCCCTCGACACCGACGGCCTCGAACTCTCCGACTCCGACCTCGACTTCCTGCTCACGGTCGACAAGGAGGTCTGGCGCGAGGAGGCCTCACTGGTCCCCGAGCACCTGGGCACCTTCGGCGACCACACGCCCGAGGAGCTGTGGGACGAGTACCGCGCCCTGGTGGAGCGCCTCGGCTGACCCCGTGACCCCGTACCCCCGATGACTCCGCGGCCGGTTGGGATGGGCCCTGACCAGTGATCGTCACGGCCGGCCGCGGTGAAAGACGCGAGGTCCCGCACAACGGCGTGTGGGGCTCGGGGCCCGTCATCGCCTTCCGTCCGCCCCGACGGGAAGGTGGTGGCGGGCCTTTCGCCTTTTCGGGCGGGTGTTCAAAGCGGGGCGTCAAGCCGTGATCCCCTCTGTCATTTCGCGCATCACCTCTGCCCCGACCGGGATTTCGCGGGACACTCGGGACATCCTTGAACGAACCCCCGAAAGAGGTGAAGAGGGGTGCGCACACCGGTCAGTGACCCGCTGCGTGTGGGGCCGTACCAGATCGTGGGGCGGCTCGGCTCCGGCGGGATGGGGTGGGTGTATCTCGGCCGTTCGCCGGCCGGCCGCGAGGTGGCGGTGAAGGTCGTACGGCCGGAACTGGCGGCGGAGCCCGAGTTCCGGGCCCGCTTCGCCCGCGAGGTCGCCGCCGCACGCGTGGTCAGCGGCGCCTACACCGCGCCGGTCATCGACGCCGACACGGACGCCGAACTGCCCTGGCTGGCCACGCTCTACGTGCCGGCTCCCGCGCTGTCGGAGGCGGTGCGCACCGACGGGCCGTTCGCCGAGGAGCAGGTGCGCAGCATGGGCGCCGGACTGGTCGAGGCGCTGCAGGCGATCCACGACGCCGGAGTGGTGCACCGGGATCTCAAGCCGGCCAATGTGCTGCTGGCCGCCGACGGTCCGCGCGTCATCGACTTCGGCATCTCCCGCGTCGACGGAGTGCCCGGCCTCACCCGCGCCGGTGTGGTCATGGGCACCCCCTCCTTCATGTCGCCCGAACAGATGACGGCGGCACCCGTCGGACCGCCCAGCGACGTGTTCTCCCTCGGCGGGGTCCTCGTCTTCGCCCTCACCGGCCGGCCGCCCTACGGCACCGGGACGCAGGGCACGTACCGGATCGTGCACGGCGCCCCCGACCTCGCCGGTGTCCCGCGCGGCCTGCTGCCGGTCGTCACCCCCTGTCTCGCCCGCCGCCCGCAGGACCGGCCGACCCCCGCCGAGCTGCTGCGGGCGCTGCTGGACCAGACACCGCCGGCCGGGGTCTGGCCGCCGCCGAACGTGGCCCGCACCATCCGCAGCCGTACCCGCGACCTGGCCGACCGGCGCGACCGCGCGGCCGGCACCAGCCTGTCGATGCCGTCCTGTCTGCGGCTGCACGCCCAGGCGCTGCTGGACGCGGGGCTGACGGACGGCATGGTCGCCGAGGCGGTGGCACGTGGCGATCGTTGATCCCTACGGCGGTCTGGAACTCGGCGCCCACTGGCGGCAGTTGGTGCGGAACTGGGGGGAGCGCGAGCACCATCCCACCGTGACCGACACCGCCACCGACTCCGTGTCCCTGCGCATCGACGTCCGCGAGACCGGGCGGCTGCTCACGGTGCGGTTCATGACGACGAAACGGCTTCTGGTGGCGTTTTTCACCGACGGCCGCTTTCTGCGCCAGGATCAACTCGCGATCGCCGCCGCCGCTTCGAACGCATGGAATACCGAACAATTGATTCCCATGCTGTCGGTGTGGGACGTCCGCAGTCCCCGGCCCTGTCTGGCGGGCGTCTGCGACCTGCCGCTGACCTGCCGTATCACCCAGGCGGACTTCGACGAGCTGGCCGGGGACTGGGTGGAACGGGCGCGACAGATGTTCACCCGCTGCCACCAGGTATTCGAGTTGTAGGATTTATTTGGGGTTCCTCGCAAAACCCTTACGAAAGCGCCGTGTTACCGCCACTATGGGCGGGTGCCGATCTGGCCACGGGGGGTTTCATGAAGGGCCGGACCTTTTTCGCTGCGCTGTTCGTTTTCCTGTTCCTGTCGTTGTTCGTACCGGTGTCGGTCGCGTCGGCCGACGAGGGGTGTCCGACGGACTTCTCGGGGCTGCTGGGCTGCTTGGCGGACAGACAAGGACAGGGGCCGCTGACCATCACGCTCAAGGCGCCGCTGGAGTACGGGGGCAAGCAGCCGAAGGACGCCATCAAGCGGTTCCGGGACAAGCACCGGGATCTGAGCGTCCAGGTCCCGCCCGGTGGGCACACGGGCACGGGAGGGACCGTGCTGCTGATGATGGCGGCCCATCGGCGCCTGGCCCCGGACGCCGAAGTGGACCTGCTCGCCCCGTCGTTCGTCGACGACCTGAGGTCGCTGGGGGTCTGTGAGCTCGGTCCCACGGGCAAGGACCCGTGCAAGACGCTCGCCGCCGATCCGGGGAATCCGAAGCCGCAGACCCTGCCGGGGCAGAAGGTGCTCGACGCGCAGCTCGGCGAACCCCTCGGTCTCTCGTTCACCGTCTCGCCCAGCCCCACGGGCCGACGAACCAGCAGCTCCAGCACCGCCACCACCAAGGCGACCGACGACTCCGGCCAGAGTGCCGACGGTCCGCTCTGGGCGGCCGTCGGCGCCCTGACCGCCTTCGTGATCGCCGGGACGCTCTACGCCCTCTACCGCACCCGTGGCGAAGGCCCGCCCCGGCACGCCCTCGCCGCCGTCGGCCCCGGTGCCACCCCCGTACCCGCACCCGCGCCCGGCCCCGCCCCGCCCGCTCGCCCGCGCCCCGTCGAACCCCGGCGCGTCCACGGACGCTCCGTAGGTCCCCGCCGCAACCCCTCCGCCCGGGCCGTGGTGCGCACCGAGCTGCACCCCCAGGGCTACATCGAGATCGACGGCGTCCTGCACCGGGCCGTGTGGGCGGAACCGGACCGGCCGCCGCCCGCGCCGGGCGCGCAGGTCGACTTCACCCGGCCCCACGAGGCGGACTCCGACGTCCTCTACGCCTTCTCGTGCGAGGGAAGCCCGCACCCGCACCACTGAGCACCACCGGCCCACCAGGGGGAGAACACCATGTCCACCGAATACCCGCCCACGATGCCCGCGGAGTACGCCGACATCGAGTTCGAGAACAACGCCCAGCGGCTGCCGCTGGTGCTCTGCCTCGACACCTCCAGCTCCATGGCGGGCGCACCGATACAGACCCTCAACAACGCCCTCGCCGACTGGACCCGGGAGCTGCACGACGACGTCGCGCTCAGCTACAGCGTCGAGGTCGCGGTCGTCACCTTCGGCGGGCGCGGGGGCGTCAGCTCATGGCGCGGGCCCCAACTGCTGGACCAGCACACCGGGGTGAGCCCCTTCGTGCCCGCGCATCTCTTCCAGGCGCCCCAGCTCACCGCGTCCGGGGTGACGTTGATGACCGAGGCGCTGGAGCTGGCGATGCGGATCGTCGCCGCCCGCAAGGCCGAGCTGCGCGGCACCGGACTGCAGTACTACCGGCCGCAGATCTGCCTGGTCACCGACGGGGTGCCCACCGACGCGACCGGCCACCTCACCGACTCCTGGCACCGCCTGGTCCCGGTGCTCGCCGACGAGCAGGCCGCCCGCCGCTTCCGGCTGTACGCCATCGGCGTGGGCGGCATCAGCGACATGGGGGAGCGGGTGCTGGAGGCCCTGGCCCCCAAGTTCAACGCCCGTATCCACGGCTTCCCGTTCCGTGAGCTGCTGCAGATGATGTCGGCCAGCGCGGGCGCCGAGCAGAAGGGCGCGGGCGACGAGGTCTTCGAGAAGATCTTCAGCCAGTTCAAGACCCAGCGCCGGGCCTGGGAGAGCTGACATGCCGGAGGGGGACCGGTGAACGCGACGGACTGGCAGGTCCACGGGATGAGCGTCGAGGGCTATCGGCACCGCCGGGCCGACATGCCCTGCCAGGACTGGTGCGGGCACGGCCGGGTGGGGCCGGTGACCGTGCTCGCGGTCGCCGACGGCGCGGGCAGCAGGCCACGCTCCGACGAGGGCTCCCGGCTCGCGGTCCAGCTGGCCGTGGACCACATCGGCCACCGGGCCGCCGCCCTCGCCGACCGGGACGCCACCGAGGCCCGCGACCCGCTGCGCGCCACCTTCCTCAAGGTCCGGGAGGAGTTCAAGGCGGAGACGGGGCCGGACTGCGCGGACTTCGCGACGACCCTCACCGTCGTCGTCCTCGCTCCCGGCTGGCTCATGTACCTGACGGTCGGCGACGGCTTCGTCGTCCTGCGGTCCGGGACCGAGGACGGCGTACGGCAGTACCACCTGCTGCCGCAGCCCGAGGCCGTCAGCGAGTACAGCAACGAGACCGTCTTCCTCACCTCGGAGGAGGCACCCACCCGGATGATCGCCCTGCCCGTGTACGACCCCTGGGTCGACGGTGTGCTGCTGTCCACCGACGGTCTGGCCCAGGCCGCGCTCGGCCGCTCCGGCGGCGAGGGACCGGTCAACGCCTCCTTCGCCGAGGCCGTCCTGCGCTCCCTCGACGCGCCGGGCCCGGTCTCCGACAGCGCGCACGAGGGGCTGGCCACACTGCTTCGCTCGGACCGGCTGACCGCGCTGAACGCCGACGACAAGACACTGCTGCGGGCCGTGCGCAGGAGGCGCTCATGACCGACCGCACCGTCTTCCTCGACGGCCGGCCCGTCGTGCTCGTCGAACCGCCCCTCAAGGCCGGCGGGCAGGCGGCCGTCTTCGCGGTGCGCGGCGAGGACGACGTCGTGGTGAAGCTGTACCACGAGCTGCCGGGCCCGGACCAGGAACGGCGGCTCACCCGGATGCGCACCATGTCCCCGCTCGGCGGGCGCCCGCTGAACAGCGCCCAGCCCTCGGAGCTGGCCTGGCCCACCGCGCTCGCCCGCAACGCGCAGGGGACGTTCATCGGCTACGCGATGCGCCGCTTCGGCGAGCCCCGGCACGTCCAGCTGCTGGGCCTGTTCACCCGCGCCCAGCGGCTCAAGCGGTTCCCGGAGCGGGCCGACTGGCGGTTCCTGCTCGGGGTGGGCTGGAACCTGGCGTTCATGACCGCCCGCCTGCACCACGAGGGCCTGGTCATCGGCGACTTCTCCAGCAACAACGTGGTCGTCGACGCGGACGGCTTCGTCACCTTCCTCGACTGCGACTCCATCGCCTTCACCGACAAGGGCACCGGCGAGGTCTTCCCCTGTCTCATGCACACCACCGACTACTCCGCCCCCGAACGGCAGTCCGGCAGCCCCGCGACCGCGGCCAGCGACGACTTCGCCCTCGCCGTCCTCGTCTACCAGCTGCTCACCGCCGGCAACCATCCCTTCGGCGGCGTCCCGCACGACAGCGTCTCCCAGTCGACCGTCGAGGACAACATCGCCGCGAGCGTCTCCTACGTGGTCCGGCCCGAGAGCGTCACCATCCCGCCCAGCACCCTCGACCCGACCGTCCTCCCGCCCGAACTGCTCAGCCTGGCCCGCTCCGCCTTCGGCCCCGGCGTCCACGCCCCGGCGGCCCGCCCCACGGCCGAGGCCTGGCTGCGCGCCCTCGACAACGAACGCACCCGCGTCCAGCAGTGCCCCGACCGCCCCCTGCACGTCTACGGCTCCCACCTCAAGGCCTGCCCCTGGTGCGCCCGCGCGGCCACCACCGGCCACGACGTCTTCAACCCCCCGACCGCGCGCCCGGCACAGACACCGACGGCCACGGTCCCGCCCCCCGTCACCCCCGGCGCCCCGGACCCACAGCCCACCAGCCCCCTGCAGATCGCCATGGCCGTACTGGCGGCCGTCCTGGTGCTGATCGTCGTAGTGGCGGTGTTCCACTAGCCACGCACCCCGGACCTACGGCACGACGCCTCGACTCGCCCTGCACGAGCCCGAGTTGCCGTTCCCGATGGTGTCCCGGCGGTTTTTGACCGGGGGGAGACAACAGCCCCGCAGCCGCAAGACGACCAGTACCCCCACGGCGAACCGCGCCGGGACGGACGACGCTTCACCACCCGGTGACGCAAAGACACGCGACTCAAGGCGACGCAGTGTGTGGCGCCCGGTCCGCGCGTCGCTGCGGGTGCACGCGGACCGGGGCCGTCAGGGGAGCCCGTAGGCTCAGGTGGACGCCAGTTCTCGGGGCTCCAGGGCCGCCCTGTGCGCGTCCATGCGTTCCGCGGCGAGGATCGCCACCGCGGTGTCCGCCCGGGACGCCGCCACGACCAGGGCGCGTCCGGCGAGCGCGTGCGCCCGCTCGTGCAGGGCGGCGAGGTCGGGTCCGGCCGCCGCGCCCTGCATACGGACCGGCGTCACCCCGCCCCGCAGCCGGGCCACCTGCTCGGCGAGTCGCTCGGCCGCGGTGTCCAGGTCCTGGGCGGGCTCCAGCGCCCGCAACTCGTCCGTCACCGCGAGCAGCGCCGCGAGATGGCCCGCGAGCTGGATGTCCAGCTCCTCCTCACGGGACCGGTGGGGGAAGTCGGAGGTCGTGCCGGCCATCGTGCTGTGCACCGACTTGGTGCGGATCGGTTCGTACATGGATGGCCTCCTGTGCTGTCAGGAAACCATCCTAGCTTAGATTCCGTCTAAAGTAGAGGGAACCGAGGAGATCGGAGCTACGGCTGGCCGTAGCCGTCCAGGAAGTTCCCGATACGGGTGATCGCGTCCCGCAGGTCCCCGACCGTCGGCAGGGTCACGACCCGGAAGTGGTCGGGCTCGGTCCAGTTGAACCCGGTGCCCTGCACCACCATGATCTTCTCGCTGCGCAGCAGGTCCAGGACCATCCGCCGGTCGTCCTTGATCTTGAACACCTTGGGGTCCAGACGCGGGAAGAGATACAGCGCGCCCTTGGGCTTCACGCAGGTCACCCCGGGGATCCGGGTGAGCAGCTCGTGCGCGACGTCCCGCTGCTCCTTCAGCCGCCCGCCCGGCAGCACCAGGTCGTTGATGGTCTGCCGTCCGCTCAGCGCGGCCACGACGCCGTGCTGACCCGGCATGTTCGCGCACAGCCGCATGTTGGCGAGGATCGTCAGACCCTCGATATAGGAGTCGGCGTGCGCGCGCGGCCCCGAGATGGACATCCAGCCGACCCGGTAGCCGGCCACCCGGTACGCCTTCGACATCCCGTTGAAGGTGAGGGTGAGCAGGTCCGGGGCGATCGCGGCGGTCGGTGTGTGCGTGGCGCCGTCGTAGAGGATCTTGTCGTAGATCTCGTCGGAGCAGACCAGCAGGTTGTGCCGCCGGGCGATGTCGGTCAGGCCCTTGATCATCGCCTCGTCGTAGACGGCCCCGGTCGGGTTGTTGGGGTTGATGATGACGAGGGCCTTGGTGCGGTCGGTGACCTTGCGCTCGACGTCGGCCAGGTCCGGCATCCAGTCGGACTGCTCGTCGCAGCGGTAGTGCACCGCCGTACCGCCGGACAGGGAGACCGCGGCGGTCCACAGCGGGTAGTCGGGGGCCGGTACGAGGACCTCGTCCCCGTCGTCCAGCAGGCCCTGCATCGCCATCACGATCAGCTCGGAGACGCCGTTGCCGATGAAGACGTGCTCGACGTCCGTCTCGATGCCCAGGGTCTGGTTGTGCATGACGACCGCGCGCCGGGCGGCGAGCAGGCCCTTGGCGTCGCCGTAGCCGTGTGCCGAGGAGACGTTGCGGAGGATGTCCTCCAGGATCTCCGGCGGGCACTCGAAGCCGAACGCCGCCGGGTTGCCGGTGTTCAGCTTGAGGATCCGATGCCCGGCCGCTTCCAGCCGCATCGCCTCCTCGAGCACCGGGCCCCGGATCTCGTAACAGACGTTGGCGAGCTTGGTCGACTGGATCACCTGCATGTCAGGGAGCTTACGGCCCGGTAACGCCGCGTGGGCCGTGTTTTCCGCCACGTGAGACGCTCGGGTTTGGGCTGTTATCGCCGGTAGCTGTCCCAGGGGTCTCACCCGTCCCTAGAATGCGCGCCTATGTCCAGACCGGCCGACCACGCGCACGGCACCCCGCAGAATCCGCCGAACGTGTACCTCCCGCACCCGCAGTCCAGCCCCGAGTACGGCCGGTACGCCGACCCGGCGGCCGCGCACGGCTGGCAGAACGCATACGACGAGACGGCGAAGCTGCCGGTGGTCGAGGACGCGGGTGGCGAGGAGGGCGACGGCCGGGACACGGGCCCCGGGCCGGGAGCCGGGGCCGACGGCGGCCGGCGCGCGCGGCGGAAGGCGGCACGGAGGCGTTCGCGGCGGGGACTTGTGGCCGGCGGGGCCGTGGCGGCGGTGTCGGTGGGGGCCGTGGTCGTCGGACTGCTGTACTCCGGCGGCTCCTCCGGGCCGTCGGGCGGCGCGGGGGGCGAGGACGGGCGTACGGGGCCGACGGCCGGGCGGTCCGCGCAGCCGACGGACACGACGTCCCCCGGCGGGGCGGCCGGCAGCGCCGAGACCTCCCCGGGCGACGCGGAACCGACCGGTGCGTCGGCATCGGCGACCCCGACGGCCACCCGTCCGCCGTCCACGGCAGCGACCCGGCAGCCCTCGCCCGCCCCCTCGCCCTCCGCGACCGGCCCCTCGTCCGCCGCTCCCGCCACCACCTCGGCCCCCGGCAACTCGGGCGACAACCCGGGCCACGGAAAGGGCGCCACCAAGCACCCCGGCTGACCACCGCGCCCCGGAGCGGGTGCGGGACCTGTGCGTAAATCCCGCCAACTCCGGTCCTGAAACCACTCCTTGCCCAACCATCCCGCTCCCCTCAAAATGCACGAGACAAAATCGATCAAGAGGGGACCCTCACATGAAGAAGCCTCTCGGTGCCGTGCTCACTGCCCTGGTAATCGCCGGGGCCGGCGCGGCACCCGCTGTCGCGGCGCCCGCCGCGCCGGCCCTCAAGGCGGTCGACTTCGCCGGCACCGTCTCGCTCAGCAACTGTTCCGGTTCCGTCATACGCTTCCCGAACTCCGCGGACAGCGACCCGGCCCTGGTCATGACCAACGGCCACTGCCTGGAGACCGGTTTTCCGGCGCCCGGCGAGGTCATCACCAACCAGTCGTCCAGCCGCACCTTCGGCCTGCTCAACTCCTCGGCCACCAAGGTCGGCACGCTCCGAGCCAGCAAGGTCGTCTACTCGACGATGACCGACACGGACGTGACGATCTACCAGCTCACCACCACGTACGCCTCGATCAGGAGCACGTACGGCATCAGCCCGCTGACCGTCCAGGACACCCACCCGACCGCGGGCACCGCCATCACGGTCGTCTCCGGCTACTGGAAGAAGACGTACGCCTGCAACATCGACGGCTTCGTCTACCGCCTGGAGGAGGGCGACTGGACCTGGAAGGACTCGGTCCGCTACACCTCCGCCTGCCAGACCATCGGCGGCACCTCGGGCTCGCCCGTGATCGACAACGCCACCGGCAAGGTCGTCGCCGTCAACAACACCGGCAACGAGGACGGCGAGCGCTGCACCGAGAACAACCCCTGCGAGGTCGACGCCAACGGCAATGTGACCGTCCGTCAGGGCATCAACTACGCCGAGGAGACCTACCAGATCCCGGCCTGCTTCACCACCGGCAACAAGCTGAACCTCAACGCTGTCGGCTGCGTCCTGCCCAAGCCGTGACGCCGTAGCTCACGGCCGGGCCCCGTTCCGTCGCACGGGACTGCGACGGACCGCCCGCCCCGCCAGTACGTCCGTCCGCCGGCCGTCCTCGATGACGAACCGCCCGTCGACGAAGACGTACGGAATGCCCGTGGGCAGGGTGCGCGGGTTCTCGTACGTCGCTCCGGGCGCCACCGTCCGCGGATCGAAGAGGACCAGGTCGGCCCGGTACCCCTCCTTCACCAGACCCCGGTCCGGGAGGCGGAGGCGGGCGGCGGGACGCGAGGTCAGATGGGCCACGCACTCCTCCAGCGACAGCACCCCCAACTCCCGCACATACCGCCCGAGATACTGCGGGAAGGTGCCGTACGCGCGCGGGTGGGGCCTGGTGCCCCGGAGGATGCCGTCCGAGCCGCCGGTGTGGACGCGGTGGCGCATGATCGTCCGTACGTTCTCCTCGTGGCCGACGTGCTGCAGGATCGTCGAGCCGAGCCGGTCCGCCAGCAGCAGCCGGCGCGCGGTGGTCCACGGGGTCTCGCCGCGCGCGTCCGCCGACTCCTTGACCGTACGGCCCACGAAGTCCGCGAGGTCCGGCTCCGTCACCCCCGAGATCTCGATGGTGTCCCAGTCGATCGGCACCCCGTGGCACCCGTCCGCGCCGATGACCTCCATGTGGTGGCGGACGCGTTCGGCGGTGTCGTCGTCCGCGAGCCGTTCGAGGACCGCCTCCGGGCCGCCCTCGCTCGCCCAACTGGGCAGCATCGCCACGAGAGTCGTACAGCCGGGGGTGTAGGGGTAGGTGTCCAGGCTGATGTCCGCGCCGGCGGCCAGCGCCTCGTCGAGCAGGGTCAGCAGCTCGGGCGCGCGGCCCTCGTTCACACCGAAGTTCATGGTCGCGTGGGCCAGATGGAGCGAGCAGCCGGCCTCCCGGGTGAGGGCGACCATCTCCTCGTACGCCTCCAGTGCCCCCGCCCCGTAAGAGCGGTGATGCGGACAGTAGTAGCCGTCGTACTCCGCCACCACCCGGCACAGCTCGGTCAGTTCGGCGTTCTTCGCGTACATGCCGGGCGTGTACGTCAGCCCCGACGACATGCCGACCGCGCCCTGCTCCAGGCCCTCCGCGACCAACTGCCGCATCCGGTCCAGCTCCTGGGGTGTCGCCTCGCGGTCCTCCCAGCCGACGGCGAGCATGCGGACCGTGCCCTGGGGGATCAGGTAGGCGGCGTTGACGGCGATCCCCCGGTCGAGCCGGTCCAGGTACTCGCCCACCGAGCGCCAGTCGAAGTCGATGTCGTCGCCGTGGCCGTTCCAGCCGGTGATCGCGCGGCGGACCTCGGCGAGGGTGCGGTCGTCGACCGGGGCGTACGACAGCCCGTCCTGGCCCAGGACTTCGAGGGTGACCCCCTGCGCCGCCTTCGCGCTGTGGTCGGGGTCGCGGAGGACCGCCAGGTCGCTGTGCGCGTGCATGTCGATGAAGCCGGGGGACAGGACGAGCCCCTCGGCGTCCAGTTCCCGCCGCGCTCGGGGCCGTTGGCACCCGGCGTCGGCCGCCTCCTTGACGATCGAGACGATCCGGCCGCGGTCGACGACGACATCGGCGCGATACGACGGCTCACCGCTGCCGTCCACGACGTCCGCGTCCCGGATGACCAGCTCCTCCACGGCCGTACCTCCTAGAAGAACGTGCGGATGTAGTCGACGACCGTGCCGTCCGCCTCGACCAGCGGGATCAGCTGCCACTTGTCGAAGGACGTGCACGGATGGGAGAGACCCAGGCCCACCCAGTCCCCGACCTCCAGGTCCGCCTCGGGACCCGTGCTCAGCCACGCGTGCTGGTCGGAGAGGGAGGTGACCGAGACGCCGGTCGCCGGGCGCTCGGTGCCGTCCCGCCGGACCACCTGGGCGAAGGGCAGGTCGAGGTCGTAGGCGGCGTCCCGCTTGCCGGCGTTGGCGAAGGCCTGGTCGGGGGCGGGGCGGGAGACGACCTGGGCCCACAGCCGGAACGCCGGCTCCAGCGCGCCCTCCTGCGGGACCCGGTTGAAAGGGGTCACCTTCCGGTAGCGGCCGTCGTCGTGCGAGATGTAGGCGCCGGAGCGCAGCAACTTCAGGACCGGCGCGGACAGTTCGGGGATCTCGGCGAACACGTCGGCCACCGCGTCGAACCAGGCGCTGCCGCCCGCGCTGACGACGATCTCGTCCAGCCCCGCGAACCGGCCCGCCTTGTCGAAGTCGGCGGCGAGCGCGACCAGCCGCCGCAGCCACGCCCGCACCCGCTCCGGATCGGCGTCCGGCACCTCGCCCTCGTACCCGGCGACCCCGACCAGCCGCAGCGTCCCCGCGGCGGCCACCGCGTCCGCGACCGCCGCGCACTCGGCCTCCGTACGGACCCCGGTGCGGGCCCCTTCACCGGCGGCGAGCTCCACGACGACGTCCAGCGGGCGGGAGGCGCCCCGCAGAACCGCGTCCATGAGCTCGACACCGCGTACGGAGTCGACGTAGCAGATCAGACGGAAGTCGGGGTCGGCGTCGAGCTGGGCGGAGATCCAGCGCAGGGCCGCCGGGTCGACGAGTTCGTTGGCGAGGAAGACCCGCCGGATGCCGAACCGCCGTGCCACGCGCACCTGGTGGGGGACGGCGAGGGTGATGCCCCAGGCGCCGTGGTCGATCTGCCGCCGGAAGAGCTCGGGCGCCATCGTGGTCTTGCCGTGCGGGGCGAAGGCGAGGCCGTGGCGGGTCGCGTACGTCTCCATGAGCGCGAGGTTGTGTTCCAGGTGCTCGGCGGAGAGGGCGAGCACGGGGGTCGTGAAGCCGTCGGTGAAGAGGTTGCGGCGCTGCGCGGCCAACTCGCCGACCGTGAGGCCGTCGGCGTCCGGGGGGAGGCCCTTGAAGCGGTGGTCGACACGTTCCTCGGCGAGTCGGGCAAGCGCCTCGGTGCTCATGGAACCTCCCTGGTCCGGAGCGTTGCATTGACTGCAATGTCCATTGCGTGTATCGCTCGCCGCTGTCTAACATCTCGCCCAACGCGGGGTCAACGACCAGGCACCCCGCACACACCAGGGAGCTATGACGATCGTGACCGCCGACGGACCCCGCAGTGCCCGTGCCGACGACGGAGTGGACGTCGTAGCGCTCGGCGAATCCATGGTCGCCTTCCTGCCCACCCGGCCGGGACGCCTCGCCGAGGTGCCGTCGTTCGAGCGGGGCATCGGCGGCGCGGAGTCCAATGTGGCCTGTGCCCTGGCGGCGGCCGGGCATTCCGTGCGCTGGGTCAGCCGGGTCGGGGCGGACGGCTTCGGCGACCATCTGCTGCGGACCATCGGCGGGTACGGCGTCGACGTCTCGGCCGTCGAGCGGGACCCGGCCCGCCCGACCGGCATCTACTTCCGCACGGCCGGGGACCGCGCGACCGACGCCCACGAGGTGGCCTACTACCGGGCCGGGTCGGCGGCCTCCGCGATGACCGCGAGCGGCCTCGACCTCCACGCGGTGCGGTCGGGGCGGGTGCTGCATCTGTCGGGCATCACCGCCGCCCTGTCCCAGGGCTGCCTGGAGCTGATGCGCGAGCTGACGGCGCCTGCGACCGGGCGTCCCCCGGTGTCCTTCGACGTCAACCACCGGCCCACGCTGTGGCGGGACGGGAGCGGGCCGCGGGTGCTGCTGGAGCTGGCCCGCGGCGCCGACATCGTGTTCGTGGGGGAGGACGAGGCACAGGAGGTCTGGGGCCTGGACGGCGTCGACGCCATCCGTGCCGCCCTGCCCGAGCCGGAGACGCTCGTCGTCAAACAGGGCGCCGGCGGCGCCACCGCGTTCCACAAGGGGGACGTCACCTTCGTGCCGGCCCCGCGGGTCGACGTCGTGGCCGCCGTCGGCGCCGGTGACGCCTTCGCCGCGGGCTTCCTCTCCGCCACCCTGCGCGGCCTCCCCGTCCCCGCCCGGCTCCGGCACGGGCACCTGACGGCCGCCGCCGCCCTCACCGTCCCCGGCGACCTCGCCGTGCCGCCGGCCAGGGGCCACGCCGACCGCCTCGCCGCCCTGGACGACGACGCGTGGGGGACACTTCGACTCGGCTCCGGCTGGACACGAGCCGAGCAGGCCACGCAGGAGGTACGCACCCCATGAGCCAGACCGTCGACCGAGCGCTGAACATCCTGCCGCTGCTCGCCGAGGGCCCCGCCGACCTCGGCCAGGTCGCCGACCGCCTCGGCGTCCACAAGTCCACGGCCCTGCGCCTGCTGCGCACGCTCCACGAGCACGGCATGGTCTACCGCCAGTCCGACCAGCGCTACCGCCTCGGCGCCCGGCTGATCGCACTCGCCCAGGAGGCCATGGAGAACCTCGACATCCGCGAGATCGCCCACCCCCACCTCGTACGCCTCAACGAGCAGTGCGGACACACCGTCCACCTCGCGGTGTACGAGGAGGGCGAGGTGCTGTACATCGACAAGGTGGAGAGCCGCTACCCGGTGCGGATGTACTCGCGGATCGGGAGGCCGGTCGCCATCACCGTCGCGGCCGTCGCCAAGCTGCTCATCGCCGATCTGCCCGAGGGCGAGCGGCGCGCGCTCGCCGAGCAGCTCGAATACCCCCTGTACACATCCCGTTCCACCCCCAACGCCTCAGCGTTCCTGAGGGAGTTGGAGAAGGTCCGGGAACAGGGCTGGGCCACCGACCTCGGCGGCCACGAGGAGTCCGTCAACTGCGTCGGCGCCCCCATCCGCGGCGCGGACGGCCGGGTCGTCGCCGCGATGTCGGTCTCCGCGCCCAACGTCGTCGTCACCGCCGACGAACTCCTCACCCTGCTCCCGCTGGTGCGCCGTACCGCGGACGCCGTCAGCGGCGAGTACTCAGGCCGAGCCCCCGTCAAGGAAGTCACCCCATGACCGAGAAGACCGCCCTCACCCCCAAGACCCACACCACCCCGCCCGCGAAGTTCTCCCACGGCGTGCGGAAGGGCAACATCCTCCAGGTCGCCGGGCAGGTGGGCTTTCTGCCGGCCGAGGAGGGCAGGCCCCCGACGCCGGCCGGCCCGACCCTGCGCGAGCAGACCCTGCAGACCCTCGCCAACGTCAAGGCGATCCTGGAGGAGGGCGGCGCGAGCTGGGACGACGTGATGATGATCCGCGTCTACCTGACCGACGTCGACCACTTCGCCGAGATGAACGCCATCTACAACACCTACTTCGAGGAGCAGGGCCTCACCGCGCCCCCGGCCGCCCGTACCACCGTCTACGTCGGCCTTCCCGCCGGGCTCCTCATCGAGATCGACGCGCTGGCCGTACTCGGCTGACCCGCCGACGGGCCTGACGCCTCCCCAACTCCCGCACGGCGTACACGGCATGGCGCTCCCCCGCGGCGCCGTGCCGCGATCCCCCCTGAGCGGGGTGTGCCGAAGTCCTGGCCGGGGGCCGTGGCTTGCGGGCTTTCGTCGCCGTGGTCGCCGTGGTCGCCGTGGTCGCCGTGGTCGCCGTGGCCGTCGTGGTCGTCGTGGTCGGCGTGGTCGCCGTGGTCGTCCCGGCCGGCTCCGGCTCCGGCTTCGCCTCGCGCTGAGGGGCGGGCCTTCCTGGCGTGCCGTCGGTTTCCTCCGGGTGCCCCGAAAACGACCCGGGTGTGACCCGTTCGCGACCGGGCGGTGCGGTGGAATGGGAGTGCGGAACGGGCTTGTGGGGGCTGTCGGGCCGGTGCGATGCTGATCGTCATGCCGCCGTCCCCTCACGTGCCCGATCACGGAGCGGTCCTCGGGGAGGTGCGGAAGGTGCGGCGTGCCGGAGTCGTCAGGCTGCGTGCGCTCGACCTGCCGGCCCTCGTCGAAGCCGCCCGTGAACTTCCGCCGGGAGACGGCGAGTCACCAGGGGGGCCGGTGGAGAAGGTATTACGGCTCGCCGTCTCCCGTATGGGCGGCGGCACCCTGCAGACCGCCGCCGAGTACAGCCTCGGCCTCGCCCAGGGCACCCGCGACTGGCCGGCCGCCGACCGGCGCCGGCGGGCCGCCCAGGTGTACGGGGTGAGCGTCGAACGCTTTCGCAAGCACCACGAGTTGATGGTCCTCGGGCAGGTCGCCGAACAGGTCGTCCAGCTCGTCGGCCGCGCCGGTGCGGTCGCCGCGGCCACCGCGGCCGCGCCGGTTCCGATGCCGTCCGATCGGATGCCCGACGCCCATCGGGCCCTGTCCGTCCGGGTGCATCACCGCACCGTCCCGATCATGATCCATGTCCACTCCGTCGACCTTCTGCGCGACATCGACGTCGTCGTCTCGCCGTCGAACATCTATTTCGCGCTCCCCGCGGCCTACAAGGCGTCCGTCTCCGCCACCCTGCGCCGCGCGGGGGCGCACCGGGACCCCGTCGGGGGACTCGTCGAAGACAGGATCGACGACGAGTTACGGGGCTGGACCGCCCGGCACGGGGTTCCCGGCCGGGCGGCACAGCCGGGCACCGTCGCCGTCACCTCGGCCGGCGCGCTCGCCGATCAGGGCATCCGGCGCATCTACCACGTCGCGGTGGCCATACCGCGCCCCGAGACCAACGACTACGACGTCCGGCCCGCCGACATCACCCGCGGAGTCGCACGGGTCTTCGCCCTGCTGGCCGAGGAGGCCCCCCGGCACGACCCGCCCCTGCGCTCCGTCTGTCTGCCCCTGCTGGGCGGCGGCCGCGGCGGCCTCACCCCACTGGAGAGCTTCGGCGCGGTATGGGCCGCCGTAGAGGCCGAACTCGCGCGCGGGGCCGACTGGGAGATCCACTTCGTGGTACGCCGGCACGCCCGCGCCGATCTGCTGGAACGGCTCCTGACGAGCCGGGAGGACTGAATGGGACATCCGCTTCCGGAGCCGCCGGACCCCCGAGTGGTCCTCGCCGCGGCGGCGGCCCGCTGGGACGGGGTCGCGGGCCGTCTGACACCGGCGGCCCGCGAACGGCTGGCCGCCCTGCTCGGGCTCGTACGCGACCCGGACCGCGACCCGCGCACCCGTGCCGCCGCGGCCTCCGACGCGGCGGCCCTGCTGAGCGAGGAACTGCCCGACGAGTTCGGCGCCGACGCGGGCGCCCGGCTCGTGGCCACCGCCCCGGCGGCGGGCGGACAGCCGGCCGTGGACGGGTTCGTCGCCGAGGACCTCGCCGTGCTGCTGATCGACGGGCACCGCATGGTGGGGCCGGTCCTCGGCCCGGTGCGCGACCGGCTGCTCGCCGAACCGGCCCTGGACGCCGACGAGTTGGCACGGCGCGGCGGCGCCCCGACGGCACCCGGGCTGATCCGGCTGCCGGGCGTGGGAGGCCGGCTCAGGCTGCCGCGCTTCCAGTTCTCCGAGGACACCCTGCCCTGGCTCGTCGTCCTGGAGGTCAACGCGCTGCTCGCCGCCGACCGCGACCCCTGGGGCGCCGCCGACTGGTGGCTGTCCGCCAACGCCTGGCTCGGCACCAGCCCCGTCGAGCTGCTGGGCACCGGCCACGACCGCCGGCTCGTGGATACCGCACGGTTCCTGATGGAGAGTGAGTAGCCGTGCCCAACTACCGTCCACCCGAGGC